>Ga0209607_1000184_pt1 | contig 55797 bp, 41 predicted proteins | sample AD_UKC117_MetaG_FD_184413 | JGI IMG/M metagenome (GOLD analysis project Ga0209607, IMG submission 184413) | Active sludge microbial communities of municipal wastewater-treating anaerobic digesters from Hong Kong - AD_UKC117_MetaG (SPAdes)... | ecosystem: Engineered > Bioreactor > Anaerobic >... | reverse complement strand
TCACCACCCGCCGCGTCGTCGCCATCCAGCACGGCAAGCAGATCTTCAACCTCGCCGCCAGCTTCCAGGTGGCCGAAGAAGGCTGGCACCACCAGCACAACATGCCGGACGTGCCGGGCCCGGAAACCCTGGGCGACCGGGTCGAATGGCGCCGCAAGTTCGCCGAACAGGTGCCCGAGCGCCATCGCGGCCATTTCCTGCGCCCGCGCCCCATCGAAATGCGCGAAATCGACCCGCTGGACCCGCTGAAGCCCGAAAAGGTCAGCGATGTGCAGAATCTCTGGTTCCGCGTCGCCCGGCCCATCGACGAGGCGCCCTGGCTGCACCACTGCCTGATGGCCTATGCCAGCGACATGGCCCTGCTCGGCACCGGCAACCGGCCGCACGGCGTCTCCTGGATGACCGGCGAGCTGATGTCGGCCAGCCTCGACCACGCCATGTGGTTCCACGCGCCGATCAAGTTCGACGAATGGCACCTCTATTCCATGGACAGCCCCTATGCCGGCGGCGCGCGCAGCTTCAACCGCGGCTCGATCTACTCGGCCGACGGCCGGCTGGTCGCCAGCGTGGCGCAGGAAGGCCTGATGCGGCCCGTCCGCCGCAAGTCCTGAACCGCTGCTGCGACCGCGAAAAGGGCTTGCACCTGCCCCGGCACCCATTACACCGGGACTCCGGAGCGTAGCGCAGTCTGGTAGCGCATCTGGTTTGGGACCAGAGGGTCGTAGGTTCGAATCCTATCGCTCCGACCATCCCCTCCTCAGGCTTAAGAACCTGAATTTGTTGGGAATAATCCTGTAAATTCAAGCCCCACAAGCGCGCGCCGTATCTGGTCGCTCTTGGGCTATATCGGACAAAAACGGACAGAATCCGACGTTCCGAGGTGGCTTATTGGTGGCTCAGGAATGGCACATAGCTTGAAAGCCACCGTCTTCAGACCCGAAGGACACGAGACGGACATGGCTATCAACAGGCTCAAACTCACTCAGACGAACGTTCAGCGCCTGATCAGAGCGCACGGCGGAACAAAAAAAGAGCGCCACTGGGATACCGAAGTGCCGAGACTCTTTCTTGCGATCACACCGAACGGCAGTGCGGCCTACAAGCTCCAGATCGTGAAACCGGACGGCGGCAAGACAGACGCCAAGCTCATTTCAGTGGATGATGGTTCCCCCGAGATCGCCCGCGCTCTGGCGACGAAAGAACTGGGCCGTATGGCGCTGGGAGACGCCGACCCGGTCGCCCGCCGCCGGGCAAAGAAGGAGGAGGCAAAACGGGAAGCCGCTGCGACGTTTGCCGCCCTGGCGAACCGCTTCATGGCCTCCCCGGAGAAGTCTCCTCCCAGCATCAAACAACGCACCTATGATGAACGGGAGAGACTGCTGCGAGTTCATATTTTGCCTCAACTGGGCGAAGTGCCGTTCAGAAAGATTACCAGACCTCGTGTCCGGGAACTGGTCAGGCAAATTCAAGCTGAAGCGGCAAAACATCCGCGGGCCCAGGAAGGGAGCAATCCCGGCGCAAGGCTCGCCAATGAGTGTCAGGGCGTTATCCGGGCAGTATTCAACTGGGCCATCGAAGAAGAACTCGTCGAGGTGAATCCGGCGTCTTTCCGCAAGCTTTTCCGGGACACACCGGACAAGCGCCCCCAAATGCCAGAAGAAGCCCTGAAACTCATGTGGAATTCGTTGAGGTCCAACATGGGGCGTGACGAGGATCGCAACAGCTGGACATCTGCTCTCGCAATCATGTTGCACGCAGTGACCCTTCAACGGCCCGCAGAAATCGTCGCGGCCCGGCGCGAACAGTTCGATTGGACGCCGGGACAAGAGACGTGGCGAATACCGGCAAGCCAGACAAAAACGAACGAGACCTATGAAGTCCCCCTGTCCCCTCTCGCCGCTGCGCTGTTTCTCGAAGCCCTGGCAAAACACAACCAAGCCTGGGTGTTCCCGAACCAGGTCAATGACGACCACATTCGTCACGATGGACCTAAGCAGCGTTGGATACGCGTCCGAAACAAGCTCGTGAAACAATCGAAGGAAAACGCAGAATCCTGTCCGGTTGAGGGCGTACAGCTATATGACTGCCGTCGCCTTGGGCGCACGCTTATGGTACGCGAGCTGGGGGTTTCCCCAACAATTGCTGAAGCATGTATCAACCACGCACCGGACCGGTCGATGCAGAGTCGCTATGATGTGGGCAACAATGTTGATGAAATCCGTCGGGCTATGAACTTGTGGGGGAAACACGTTGGAAATCTCGTTGGTGACAACCCGATGGCCGACGCAATCAATCATTCAGCGACGAACTTGAAAGCAGGCTAATATGGAATTGCCGTACCAATGGTCTGCTCCCGAAAAAGTGGTCCGCTATTTGAGTTAGTTTCGGCTTCGATTATGGAGCTGAGGAATGGGCAAGAGAGCCAAACCTGAAGAAGTCATTGCGAAACTGCGGGAGGTGGAAGTCCGCCTGTCCCGCGGAGAGACGACCGGCCAAGCTGTGCGAGCGATCGGGGTGACCGAACAGACCTACTATCGCTGGCGCAAGGAGTATGGCGGCCTTCAGGTCGACCAGGCCAAACGGATGAAGGAGCTGGAGAAGGAGAACCAGCGTCTGCGCCGGGCGGTCTCCGATCTCACCTTGGATAACCAGATCCTCAAGGAAGTCGCTCAGGGAAAGTTCTGAGCCCCTCCCGCAAACGCGATGCGGTCGGTCATGTGGTGGAAGTTCTCGGCGTCTCCGAACGTCGGGCCTGCCGCGTGATCGGCCAGCACCGCTCGACCCAGCGCAAGGACCTCATCCGCCGCGATGACGAGGACGCCCTGACGCGTGCGATCATCCGCCTGGCCGAAAAGTTCGGCCGGTATGGCTATCGCCGGATCACGGCACTCCTGAGGAACGAGGGCTGGCATGTGAACCAGAAGCGGGTCTATCGCATCTGGCGGCGTGAGGGGCTTAAAGTGCCGATGAAACAACCAAAACGCGGCCGTCTCTGGCTGAACGATGGCTCGTGCGTACGGCTCCGGCCAGCGCACAAGGGGCATGTCTGGTCCTATGACTTTGTGCAGGGCCGAACGCATGATGGGCGGGTGTTCCGTATGCTGTGCGTGATCGATGAGTATACACGGGAGTGCCTCGCCATAAGGGTCAAGCGGAAGCTCAATTCGCGGGATGTCCTCGACACGCTGGGCGAGTTGTTCGTCCGGCATGGGGCGCCTGAACATATACGTTCCGACAACGGACCCGAGTTCATCGCGACGGCTCTCCGCGACTGGCTGCAGCGCATCGGCGTGAAGACGCTCTATATCGAGCCGGGCAGCCCATGGGAGAATGGCTACTGCGAGAGCTTCAACTCCAAGCTCAGGGATGAACTGCTGGCGAGGGAAATCTTCTTCGATCTCAGGGAGGCCCAGATCCTGATCGAGACATGGCGCCGCCATTACAACACCGCGCGCCCACACTCTTCTCTGGGCTACCGACCACCTGCGCCACAAACCATCTTGCCCGCGGCGTTCATACCGCCTTACTGTGAGGGGGTAGCGGCATGAACGCCGCTACGTGGAAACCGCCGGACTAAAATATCTGGCGGACCACCTCTGAGGGGCAGGCCAATCGCATAGGGCACTTGCCCGGCATCCCCTTGTTCAAGCAGGGAACGGTTGACCTTGATCCCGTCCGGCTTGAGTTCCCCAAGATGCGTCAGGGAAGCATGTCCAGACCCAAACCCGTCCAGGACCAATTTCACACCGAGTCCGCGCAGTTCCTCGAAGACCGGCTTTGGTACCCCGATATTACGACCGATCGAGACTTCAGGAATCTCGATTGTAAGACGCTGAACAGGAAATCCTGTACGGCACAGAATGCGCACAACGGATGCGCTAAAACCAGGTGACAGAACCTCCGTCGCACAGAAATTGACATGCAGCTGAACTCCGCCCTGTGTCCCGGGACACAGGTTCAGCGCCTGCAGACACGCCATCTCCAGCACATGCTGGCCAAACGCGATGATGTCTCGGCTGTTTCGGGCACTCTCCATGAAGTCAGCAGGCGTAAGAAGACCAAACTTCGGATGGTTCCACCTGGCCAAGGCTTTAACACCGGCAAGTTTACGGGATTTGGCCTGAAAGATCGCCTGGAAAACGACTTCGATGTCTTTGTTGGCAATGGCACTGAGCAGATCGCGGCGAAGTGCTGACTTTCTCTCAAACGCGCACACCATCTCGTCGTCCGGAATCACAATGGATCCGCCACCCCTGGCCTTGGCCTCGTAAACCGCCATATCTGCTCGTTCGAGTGTGCCCTGGAAAGGCTCATTTTCCAGCCTGAGCGCACCACCCACCGATGCTGTTATACTAAGTTCTGCCCCGGCATTCAGAATGGAGGCCCCGATCTTCAATGCAAGGCTTTCGCTGAGCTCCTGCAGGCTCTGCCTGTCAATTACGCCTTCCACAATGCAGCAAAACTCATCGCCGCCAAGCCGGAAACCCTGAACGCTGATGCCTGGCCAATCAGCCGATGATATCTGATGGCCCACATGCCGGAGAATTTCATCGCCTGCTGAATGTCCATGGCGGTCATTGAGGTCCTTGAATTTATCGAGATCGATGTAAAGGATCGCGCCTGGGCGGCACTCGGACTCCCCACTCTTCAGGATACGGTCAAATGCATGCCTGTTGCCGAGCCCGGTCAGCAAATCCGAACTCGCCATCATTCTGAGCTGGCGCTCAGCGGTGGCTCTTTCCGTTACATCGCGCACAGTTCCCCGATAACCACAGAACCTGCCTTGCCGGTCAGTGACAGGATCTGCGCTGACTTCGACATAGCGCAGTTGGTCCTTGATTTTCAGGCTCGCTTTTATGTCGCGAAAGGCCTGATTCCGGCTGACGGCCTTGCGGAACTCAAAGCCATCTCCGGCCCAGTCGGATAGAAGGTCTTCCCAGTTTCGTCCAACCGCGTCTGCATACCCGAAAAAGTCAATCACTTCCCCATCGGGACCGATTTCGAAATGCCAGTCAGACGCCATACTGGCATAATGAGCATGACGATCGCGCTGGCTGGCTTCATCCAGAAGCGCCTTTTCCAGTTTGGAATAGGCCGTTTTCATCAGGTGCTGAGGAACGGACGAGGCTACAGCCAGCGCAACCGACAACACACTCAAGATCACGGCCGTGACCGCTGACTGGTCTTCACCTGCCGCATGGATCTGAAACGCCCCGCTGACCCCGACATATGCGAAAAGGAAAAGCACAAGACCGCCTGTATAGGCCGCACAGATGACAGGTCTCGTAAGCGCGCCCCATACGAGCGGGGTCGCCGATAGCAGTAGCAATGCCAGCCATGCGCCCTGCCCGTCCAGGACAACCATCGGAAACAGGTTGAGCGGCAGAATGATACAGACCAGAAACGCGCGCAAATTCGTATGCATGTCGCGTATCGCCAGATAAAGCGCGCTGAGGAGCACCAAGGCTGTCACGATATCAAGGTAGGTACCCGCGTTCAGGCCATAGTCTCCAGAGACAGACATGGCACCGATCGTGACAGCCATGACAAATAGCGCAGTCAGGGATGCAAACACGACGGTCCGACGCTGCAACGCGCGATACCCTCCAGGCGCTGGAACCGCTCCACGAGAAGAGTCTTTATTCAATGCTGCCATCTGGATGAACTCCTCACCGGCTGCTTCTAGCATGTCCTGGTTGGCGAACTCTTTGTCGGGAATGCTGAAATCCGGGACCTGGTTTAACCTATCGTCAACCAGGCCGGGCATCATCGCGCATTCCAGGCAATCACGGCAGGTGGATACTGTCCGCTTTGATGCAATTTTGGAGCATTAATCTTCAAATCAGGCTTCTATGCATTATTTATGATGCTCTAAAAACGCACCGCATGGTCAAACATGACAATGTATGGTATTTGAAGCATAAACTCCTGAAAAGAATACCTATGCCTCACAAATGACACACAAAATCGATTTTTCTACCGCTTCCAGCTCTGCCATTATTGCAACGCTCGGCAAACGCCTTGATGAGATCCGCCTCAGCCGGAACATCGCCCAGGCCGACCTTGCAGAAGAAGCTGGCATCTCCCGCAGCACGCTGACACGGCTATCGGATGGCAAGCCCGTCTCGCTGGATTCCTTTGTGCGCATCATGCAGGCACTAAGGCTGACCGATCATCTCGCCGCCCTTCTGCCCGACCCCGCCGTGAGACCGGTCGACCGTGTTCGCTTCGACGGCGCCAAGCGCCAGCGCGCCAGCAGCAGACGCACCGAACCAGCAGAATGGCGCTGGGCCGAAGAAGCCAGGGACGAAGAATGACCGACACGGCGCGCGTCATATTGTGGGGCAGCGACATTGGCGCCATCACCTGGTTGCCCGACCGCGGCCTTGGCGTCTTTCAGTATACGCCTGAATTCTCGCGCTCAAGGATTGAAGTCGCGCCCCTGATGATGCCACTGGCGGATAGGCCTTACGAATTTCCATCCCTGTCCCGCGAAACTTTCAGAGGCCTGCCTGGCATGCTCGCCGACAGTTTGCCGGACAGGTTCGGCAATACCCTGATCAATGCCTGGCTCTCCGCGCGGGGACGCGCCCCCGGCAGTTTCACTCCCGTCGAACGCCTCTGCTACACAGGCACCCGCGGCATGGGCGCGCTCGAATTCAGACCGCTGATCACTGATGCGCCACGGTCATCTCGAACTGTCGAAATCGACGCGCTGGTAGCACTGGCAAACCGCGTGCTCGACGAGAGAGTGGCGCTCGAAGGAAAGCTCGCCGGTGATGACGATCATCATACTATTGAAGACATCCTGAGGGTCGGAACATCGGCTGGCGGCGCTCGCGCGAAGGCCGTACTGGCCTGGAACCCGGATACAGGTGAGTTCCGCTCAGGCCAGGCACCGGTCGCCGGTGGCTTTTCCCAATGGCTCATGAAGTTTGACGGCGTTCATGGCAACAAGGACCGGGAACTCGCCGACCCTCAAGGATTTGGCCGGATCGAATATGCCTACCACCTGATGGCGCGCGCAGCAGGTATCGATATGGAAGACTGCCGCCTGCACGAAGAAGGAGGACGCGCGCACTTCATGACGCGGCGCTTTGATCGCACACCCAAAGGCGGCAAGCTGCACATGCAGTCTCTTGGCGCCCTGATGCATTACGATTTCAACAGTGCCGGCGCTTATGCCTATGAGCAAGCCCTGCAAACCATTCGCCGCCTGGGCCTTCCGATGCGCGATGTCGAGCAGCAGGTCAGGCGCACCTTCCTGAACGTGCTTGCCCGGAACCAGGATGACCACGTCAAGAACATTGCCTTTCTGATGAACCGGCAGGGCGCCTGGCGGCTCTCGCCCGCTTTCGATATCGCATATTCCTACAATCCGTCAGGAAACTGGACGAGCCGGCACCAGATGAGTGTCAACGGTAAACGCGATGGGTTTGAGGTCGACGACCTGGTCTCGTTCGCGAAGGTCGGCGGCTTGAAAGCGGCAAAAGCCAGGACCATTCTGCAGGAGGTATCCGGCGCGGTTTCGCAATGGCAGACCTTTGCGGACCAGGCGGGCCTGACAGATACCGATACGGTCCGGATTGAGCGCGCGCATCGCCAGACACTGTTCGTCTAGCACATCACCGAAGCGCCTACCCCGCGCCAGGTCAGAGACCGGATTAAATCGGGCAGGTACCGCCGATTCAAGGTAATTTGGGAGGTCTCTCAGCCTGGCCGCAAAAAAACAGGCGAAGCATCGCTTCGCCTGAAGGTGCCCTAAAGAGATAAGGAAACGCCAAGCCAGCAATCCAGCCCGCTGAAGCTCCCTGGATCGACACTTTAAACCTGGTTTGACGGGAATTCTATTTGATCCTGCAGCCTGGCTGCACGAGGTCAGAATATGCCATGCCGCGTCCTTCTGAACCTCACGCTCAGGCTGGCGTCTGAACCATGACGACAAATTTGTCCGAGGTGGCAGCGTCTTCATGAACGCGGGCGCGTTCCCGGATTGTCAGGTAATTCCCTGCCGCTGAACGAACCCTGATCGTGTGAGCAAGGTCCTGCCGGGTACCGGACTGCAATTCTTCATAAGCAGCCCGGACGCCTTCCCGATCTTCGGGATGAATGCGTTCAACCCAATCAAATACTTCTTCATGCCGGGGCGGTGAAGCATACCCGAATATGTCTGCCCATCCCTCGGAATAAGAGACCCCACCTTCCCGGACGGACCAGTCGATAATGCCGGCCGACATGATTTCCCCGGCGATGCGCGCACGTGCCGACATATTGCCCCGCTCCAGCGCCAGGCGGTCCTGCCGGCGCCACTCATTCTGAATAAGCGACAGGACCAGAAGGATCGCAATCAGGGAGGGACCGATGAGATAGAGCAAGTCGGTTCGAAATGCATAAAGGGCCGCAATTGGCCCCTTTTCGGCCCGCATGACCAGGATGTGTGCGAGGCCAGCGCCTGTGTTCTCCTCGGCATAGACACTTCCTGCCTCGTTAAGGCGCCTGCCCAGCTCCGAGAGCGCCTTTTGACGCCTTTCCGATGCACGCAGCACCTGGCGGGCTGCTTCAAACAGGGCGAGATCGTCTCGTGTGGTCTGCCCACCACTTCCCTGGCTCGACACCAGCAGGTCACCATCCTCGCTCAATAGAAAAGAAGGTGCGCCGGACTGCTGCAATATCTCCATGAACTGCTCGGCCCTGAACACAAGAACAGCCCTGTCTCCGGCTGGGCCCTGCATGTCAGGACGGTAGAGAATGTAGCTTCCCTGGACGGCTTCGATACGCTGCAATCCGAGCAAGCGAGTGGAAGAATTTTCACTCTGCGCCCACGCAGGCGACAGCGGCGGCACATCACCGAACGCCGTACGCGCTCCGCCATTTGCGTCTTCGAGAAGAATGCCCGCGACGTCCCTGAGGGCGAGTTCAGCCCTCAGCTCTACTGCAGCTTGCCGGCGCGATTTTGCATCCAGCCCCTGGTCGAGTACGGCCTCGACCTCCGGCTCCAACTCTTCCGCAAGGAGCGATGCATTGATGAGTTTGTTATCCACGCTGGCCGCCAGAGTGCCTGCCCACATCCTCACAGCGGATGCATCCGTCTTTCCGGCGCGTCCGGCTTCAAACTGCGCAAACAGCATGAAACCCAGCAAACACCCGAGAATGCCAGCAACATGAAGCGAACGATATATTGTGGGATCTGACAGTTTGCGCCAGCCGACCCGCCTGTTGAAACCTGGTCTTGAAGTCCCGGACCGATTGGTCATCATCTTCCCCAAAGGTCATTTGCAAAAGGATCGGGTTCGAGGTCCCTGCGCACCAGGCCGCGGCGTCCTCCCGGCGTGAACGTCAGGGAAATCCCGGCCTGCACGTCATCAAACACGCCAGACGTCAGGCCCGACATGTGCGCCGTCGCGATCCAGTGCTCGCTCAAACGGTACCCCGCGGCAAACTCGACTGCGCCTGAGATGGAGGCAGACGACGTCCTGCCGGACACAGGCAATCCGGAAGGCGCATTCTCCTCGACATATTGATGCGCGATGGACACGCCGGCGCGATACAGGGTTTGTCGCAACGCATCCGTCTGAAAGTTCAGCTCCCAGCCCGACTGCACAAATATCTGTGGACTGAAATACCCCGCCTGGGAGGCCGACTGGGCCGAAAGATTCCTCCGATAGGCATCATATTGAACGAACGGTCCGGTGTTGAAATAATCAAACCCTTCAAGCCGGAAGGCCCGAGACAGGCTGATCCTCAGGTCATGACGGCTGTTGGAAAGCGTTCCCGCACCATCAAGGCTCGAAACACCTGCATTTGATCCCAAGACAAGATTGCTTCCCACAGGGGTGCGCAAACTGAGGTCTGCGCCGGTTTCGAGAATCCGACCCACCAGCCGGGCGCCTTCCCTTTGCTGACCGCCAACCAGGGCCAGGGCGTTGTCGCGCCGCCCCTGCTGGTAAATGCCTCCTTCAACAAAAGTTTCAGCGAACCTGTGCGCGACACGCACATGCCCGACAGGCTGGGGCGCAAGATCCGCGCCGGCAGGCGTTATGCCGATTTCAGCCGAAACCCGCACATCACCTTCTTTCAGATAAGAGAGGTAAGGGCTCCAGAAGAGCCCGCTCGAAAGATATGGCACACCGGCGCCCGAGGAGGGCGACACATCGAGGCCCACAACACCAAACTCCACCAGCTGCCCGCCGATCAGCCCACTGACAGAAGTTCGGTAGGTTGCAGTATCAAACTGTCCATCAGGCGAGCCGTCCTCCTGCTGCCGCATACTGAGACTTTGTCGGACGGACAGGTTTCCGAGCCCGCGCAGTTCAGGCGCCTTACCCGGAGCAAGGCTCACGGCCAGGAAATAGTCGCCCCTGTCGGATGCGATCCCGGCCCGCTGCGCGACCAGGCGGCGGCTGAGATAGGAGGCTTCCGGCGCCGAGCGCGAAAGCCGCGCCAGTTGCCCGGTTCGCGCCGCAGCGAGGACCCATCCATCGGCAAACCGGTCTTCACCCGTTTCGACATAGAGGCGCTCGAAAAGGGTATACGCCTCCTCAGCCTTGCCGGAATTGAACCGCGCCCAGGCCAGCTGCTCCTCTGCCGCAACACGCGTGCCGGGAAAATCCAGGGCCTTGACAGAAAACTGACCGGCTTGCTCATACTCTCCTGCGTCCAGCGCGTCAGCGGCTTGCAGGAGGTAGAGAGCGCCCCGGCGTTCGGCGACACTTTTATCATTTCCAGGATCGGCCAGGAGCGCTGCGCCGAGATATTCATGAGCCGCCGCATAGTCAGCGGCGTTTGCGGCGCTCATGGCAAGGTCCAGAAAAATCTGGCTTTTCAGATGTGTCGCATCGGCAGTGAACTCACCTAAATCGCCCTGCTCTTCCAACGCACGAAGGGCGCCTGGCAACGCCCCAGCCGCACGATACGCCAGCGCGAGCCCATAGCCTGATTCAGGATTGCTAACTTCCACACTCGCCGCAGCAAACAGGGACGCAGCCTGCTCGGGATCGGTTTCGAGAAAAGCCCATGCCAATCTGTTCAGGAAATCCGGGCGTCGTGATTTTCTCGCCGTTTCGACCGCCTCAAGGAGCATCCCGTCCCCGAACTGGCGCTCAAACAGCTCGCCCAGCAATTCGCTTCGGAGCCCTTTGATGAGGCCACTCCCCTGTAGCTCATCTTCCTGCGTGAAGACCGGAAGCTCCAACAACCCGGCAATTGCCTCAGAACCGAGATTTACACCTGTCCCTGTCAGGATCTCTGCCGCCAGCTGAGGGTCGCATGTTTCTATCGTGTGCAGGTAGAAGTCAGCGAATGCGCCAGCGGCATCCTGGCCCTTCAGGGCCTCCCTCCGCGCCCGAAGGAATCGCCTGTCCTCACATTCTCCGGCTTCCAGGCCACCGAGGGTCTGCAAAACTGTATCCCATTGATGCCGTGACAGCGCGTCGGAGACTTTCTCCTCCTTGACTCCCACAGCAATCCGCCGGCGCAAGTCCGCTGGGACCTGCCAGCCGGGGTATCCCGCAGACATTTCCTCCAGCCGCCTGGATGAGAGCGCCGCAGAGCCGCTTTGTGCCAGGTTTCGGACCTGTTCGATGTCCGATGCCGGCGGTTCCTGCAGGTCTTCCGGATCGCCGGACAAATCCGGATTACCGGGAATCCCGATCGCCCTGACCGCCGGGTCCTGCTCAATCCGGCCAGACCCCGTCTGTGCATTTGCGCTTCCCTGGAGGGCAAGTCCCAGCCCTGTCAGCAATGCGGGAACGGAAATGGACCGGCGCATCATGCTCAGTCGATCCTCGAGCGCATGTAGCGCGCAAGTCCGGCCAGTAGCGTCGCCATTGCGAAGAGCAGAACACCAATGCCGAGCACCCAGGCCCAGGGCGCCCTGCCACTCATCATGCGGACGCGTGTTGTCGCATCCGCGGTTCCGGCAAAGAAGACATCCGCCGGCGCCTGCGTGACGAACGTCGCCGGATGGTCACGCCAGATTGCCGCCCCGCCGCTCATCTGGCTCCAGAATGCAGGCTCCACCAGGTTTTCAACAGCGACGAGCAAACGTTCCGGGGTTTGTGCCGTCACGACGGTCAACAACCGCCCCGTCCCGGGCGCTGTTTCTCCTGCAACGATAAGGCCATTTTGCCCCAGCGTACGAACCGAGAGGGCCTGAGGCAGGTCGACCGCCCCACTGACAAGTTGCGCCGCAACCGTCTGGCTGCGGCTCGACAAGCGCAACTCAGCCGGCAGCCGCCGCGACAGGCCTCCGGTCGCTCCGACAAGCAGCGCGTCCTGCTGCTTTGGCACTTCACCGATCGCATAGTCTGCGTCCGTGAAAACGGCCCCGTGCAGTTGCCCGAGCTTGGCAGCCATCAGCCAGGTCGCCGCCAGTGTTGCCGAATCGCTGTCTGAGGCAACAATCGCAAACGAGCGGCTTTCCAGTCCTGAATAGGGATATCCGGTCTCCGAAACCAGGGCGAGATTCGGAAGGACCGCCAGCCGCTCGGCCGCAGGGAGCCTGATCGTCGACGACCCTTTCAGGACGAAGGCGAGATGGCGCATGCTGCGGCTCACACAGTGCCCTTCCTGGCGGGCTGACAGCTCTACCTCGAACGCAAGCCGGTTCAATCCCGGCTTCAGGGCTGTGGCTTCGATCAGCATCACATACCCCGGATTGACTTCGCCATTGGCGTTCTTCATCGGGATCGCGCGCTGGAACTGGCCGTTGGCCAGAATATTGATAACCGAACTCGGCTCAAGATGGGCGCCGTAGGCAAAATCGAGTGCCAGCTCCACCTCTTCTCCTTCTTCGAAGTGGACATCGGCTGGTAATTCGAATTCCAGCTCGATCGCCTTGTGCTCCACGCCGAATACCGATGTGTCGCCAAGACCGAGCTCGGAAAACCGGTAGGTGCGATCTACTCCCACCGGTCCCGTCACCGCTGGAACGCCGGCAGCAGGCACATCATAGGGCGCCAGGAGAAGTTCGGGCGCATCATCCATGGGAAAATCCATGGTACTGAACGCAGCTACGCCCCGCTCAACCCCCTCCGGCGTACTCCCGGAAATCACGAGCATGAAATGCTCTTCATTGAATGGCGACGGGCGGATCGACAAATATGCATATCCCGGCGGGATGTCCTGCCCGGGCATTCTGAGGTCTGCAGGAAGGTCTTCCTGTGCCGCGATGACGATCAGGTCCATGGCATCAAATGCCCTGCTGCCCCTGCCCCCGGACGGATCCGAAAGGTCTGAAACGCCGAGATGCGAGATTTTCGGCAGGGTATGTTTAAGCCTGTTGCCGACACCCTGGGCAGCAAGCGTGCCCCATTTCAGCGTGTCTGCCGATACCTCATCAGCGGTGACAATCCCAAGCGATTCCACACCTCCGACCCCCGGCGTGATGATGGCATCCAGGTCCGCAAGGGACATGGAAAACCTGGCCCGCTCATAGGTGATTTCAAAATAGGAACGGACCGCATCAATGTCGGTCCATAGTTCCGCCGCCAGCGGATCCTGGCACTCCAGCGTATATCGCTGAACCGCATCAAGGGTCAGTGTATTGTAGCCCGATTGAAGGAAATCTGTCCGGATCGGGACTTCATTGATTGCCGCGCCCGTCTCGGTCACGCCAGGCAGCTGCGCCAGGAAATGACTGTTGAGCGCCATGCGGAGCTGAGGCTTGAGGCTCGATTGGCTGAGCCCATTGACATGGCGCATCACCAGGCGGGAGGACAGGATGTTGGCCTGAGGTGCGAGATTGATGGAAACTGCCGCCTCCGCACTCGCGCCGAGCAGGCGGATATCGCCCCATTCCGACCGGACCGCCGCGAACGGGATCCGGGTGACATAGGTGCCATTCGCCCGGCGTTCAGTCACGATGTCTGCCTGTGCAGGCGCACGGGCAAAGACATCAAACGTGTCAGCCGCCTCTTCGGCGCAAACGGCTCCGCCGTCCGCAATCAGACATATTGCAAGACCAAGCAAAAGCTTCTTCATGTATTCCGTTCCCGTCTGAGATATCGAATGTGTGCCATCGCGCGATGAAGGCTGTCACGCATCAGGAAGATTACCTTCAGCACCATCCCTTCGGATGTCGCGCGCTCTTCCTGGAATGTTTTCCAGTTCTGGCTGCGCGCATAAACCAGCGCCACAATGGTCTGCCACTGAAGCGGGTCTTCGATGACGTAGCTGAACCCGAGGCGCCTTGCCTCACTCGTCCCGAATACCTTTTCAACGCGCAGGTCAATCTGCTGTGAATGAGCCATTCCGAGATCAACCGCATCCAGACGAACGCGGTCACCTGGCTCAGGATTGCAATCACTGCCGGCAGGCAAGACACAGCCAAGCCCGGTGATCGAGATGTCGGTCAGCCGGGCCGTGACACCTTTCCCAATGAAATCGAGGTGGACCGCTCCTTCGCGCTCGAAGCGCGGAAAGATACGCCTTTGCGGCCGCTCATAGAGCACTCCGAGGGCGGCAATGAGCAGGAAGAAGTGGAAGGAGTTCCAGAGCAGGAGGACACCAACCACTCCGGGACCGATCGGGTCTACCAGCAACCGGATCAGCCCGGCGCATTCCCCCAGGAACACGATGCCAATCAGCCAGTAGAAGGGCTTCGCAAGGGGAGAGACAAACTCCGACTCAAGCGACTCCCCCTTGGGCGTCACGGCAAATTCCGGTGCACGCGGGTTCTTCAGGACCTGGAGGATGGCGCCGCTGCAATGAATCGTCTGGATTATTTCATAAAGCTCCGACGCAATGGCCCACCGGGTGCGCCCGTACAAGGTTGCCGACAACATCAGTGAGCCGACAATATGCGGGGCGCCGTACATCAGGAAATCATCGAAATCGCCGACATAGACCCGCACCCCAAACAAAAGGTAGAGCAACGGCCCAAGGATGAAGATCATGCGGGCAAGCGGGAAGAACCAGTAGAAGCAGGAATTCAGATACCCGATCCGCTGGGCAAGGCTGAGCCCCTTCTTAACGAGCGGGTTCTTGAGCAGGAAGATCTGGACCATTCCCTGGGCCCAGCGCATGCGCTGCACGATGAACCCGGAAAACGTCTCCGGCGCGAGCCCCGCAACCATGGGCCGGGCGACATAGGCGCTCCGGTATCCGCGTGAATGAAGCTCCAATGCTGTTTCAGCGTCTTCGGTGATCGTATCTCCGCTTATGCCTCCGATCTCCATGATATGCTCCCGGCGCAAGACAGCTGCCGAACCGCAGAAGAAAGAGGCATTGACGCTATCGAGACCGAGCTGGATCACCGAGTAGAACATCTCGTTTTCGCTCGGCATTTTGCGGAACGTACCGAGATTGCGTTCGAGAGGATCGGGGTTCAGGAAGAAATGCGGTGTCTGGACAAGGAACAGCTTCGGGTCGTCTACAAAATAGCCGACCGTCCTCCACAATATATCTGCCGACGGGACGTGATCGGCATCAAGGATCAGAATCAGGTCGCCGTCGGTATGTTGCAGGGCAGAATTGATGTTTCCAGCCTTGGCGTGCTCGTTCTTTTCCCGGGTCAGATAGGTTGCCCCCAGGCGGTCACAAAGCGCGCGCAGGCGCTCATGCCGTTCCAGGGCTTCGGCGGCCTTTGCCGGATCGGCCTGGTTTCGCTTTGCCACCGTCCCGCCATCGTCCAGCAGGTAAACTTTCGCCTTGCCGGGAGCATAGCTGACATTGAGCGCCGCGGTGATCGTCACCTCGAGCAGGTCTTCATCTTCATTATAGCTGGGGACCAGAATATCCACGCTTGGCGACTTTTCCGGCGATAATGGCGCAGGCTTTGGCCGGCGCCGGAAAATGTCGACAGACAGAAAGGCGGACAGGAGCAGAAGAACATACCCATAGCCCTCGGCGCCGAACAGCATGAGGCCGCCAATCAGCGTCACAGGAGAATCATGGGGAATGGTCTCGACCCCGCGCCAGATCATGTACCGCGTACTGGTGAAGACAATCAGCAAAAGGGTGAACAGCCGGAAGGGCCCACCCATCGGCTTTAGCCATGCCATCACCATGAGCACGGCGACCGTCACAGCCGCCAGTTTGACTTGGACTCCGTCGGTCGTCGGGGTTGCCGCAATCATCGCAACGCCAAGCAGGACCAATATACCGCTCGCCGTGCGAAATCCGGCAAATTCCGAAGCAGGTTTGCGCTTATGACCGGCCAAGGCCGCCCCCCGGTTAACAATCAACCGGTTTGGATTAACCCGAAATGGTTAGCGAGTTTCTAAGAAGTCCCTTGCCGGCATGCCAATCACCGAGGCAATTGCGCGCAGCTGCGGCAAGAAACCGAGCTAGAGGACTCGAATCGCAACTTCAGAAGAAAGCGCCTGGACCAGGATGAACGAAACCTGGATCCCACCGATGACGCTTACCAGAAGGCCGATGGATACGAGCTGGCGCGCCCTTTGAGCGAGAGGCCCCATTGGAAATGAGTGAATGAAACGCTGCATGTCCCCAAACTAGCGCAGAGAGGCAAATGGCGGTTTTAATAAAATGATCAAACTTCAAGAAAAAACCTGACTTTCCGGAGAGATAGGAGCAGGCCAGCCTGGTTCCCGATCTGTGCGTCTCTTCAGGACCCTGCTTATTGTGTTTCATTATCTTTGGGATGGTTTCTGAGGGGCGCGCCTGAACTGAAACATGAACTTAATAAAATCGGCGCTGTCTATTCAGGTTGGGACGTGTCAGCCGCATGGGTCTTTCGATCGCCTGCCCGCCGCTACCTCAACTCGGGTGGCTAGCTGTTTTATGTTGCGCACCGTTTGAGGTGCCCTGTGGGATACCTGCCCAATGGCTGCCGCCATATTCCGGAGCCCTCCCTGTTGCCGCTTTTCAATTGCTACAAGTGGGACCCTTCTTCAGATTGGGGCAAGGAAGTATCAATGAGATCGCCACTTATGGGCGTCTCAAGGATGCAACGGGAAGGGCTCGACGGAAACGATCGGGCGAACTGACCGTCTGAGAATGTTAAAAGAAAACACAGACTGGAGTTGGATTGCTTGCTTTGGCGCTGAGGAGGTCTTGCGTTGCCCCCAACCAAATCGCTGGATGCCTATGCAAAATAGGCGATCAGGTGTGATAATACCCAATCAAGATCTGCAGTCCGGCTTCGTTTGCCGGAATTGTTCGATAAGTTGCCGGAATTGATCAGGTACCGGTTCCTGCACGACGTCTTCATAGGCGTCCCGAAGCGTACGGTTCAGCGCCGCGTCGGGCCGGTTTAACCGGACCAACGCCGAGGCATCCGGGGCTTTGTGAGCTTCGGTTTCGTTATTCACCCGCAATCCCCTCATACTAACCACGCTTTTTGTAATGCGAGCTTGCGGCCTAATGGTTAACCAAAACCTGCAAATTGCAGCAACGCTCCGCAAGGCAGGCGGCACGACATTATGAAGCGAATAGTATTGGAGCCACTCGTTCGCCCCTTGGCATAAACGTATCCTCGAAGCGCAAGAGCAATCTGCCTCCGGAGCTTCATTGCGCTCAGGTGCATGACCACCCCACGCCCGCAGTAACCCCTTTGGGTGAATCTCGGGAAACAGGAATCACCTTAGCAACAATGCACCTGCCAGTGTCGGAGAGCTGTCTAACTCCCAGCCCTTTACCGTTCCCATCTAAGTAACTGATTGCACGGACCTCAATCCCCGACCTCGCAACAGTCGATACTGGCAGGCCTCGACTTCCTTCATCATCCGCCAGCTCCCTACACCAGGCGCCGTTTGATCGGATTGCCCGGGATTGCGATTGACCGAGCTGCACAAGGACTTCCCGGCCCCGTCTGGTTGATCGAGCGATCGTGAAACGATCGACATCAGGAAAGGGGCGCGTAGCCTGCCCGCGACTGCCGCTAGCAGACGGAACGGGTGCACAGGATCGCTCCACAACCTGCAATGATGCTGAGAACACTGCACATAGCCCAAATGGGGGAATTCGGGAATCGCTCTCTTCCTCTAACCTCGCTCCTGTCTGCTGGCCTTGCAGAGGAGGCGCCTACCCTCCTGACCACCCCCACCCAGGTCATCGTTGCCGTATCCCACGTCCCCGGGATCAGCTTCGCTCAGGGCTGGCAGACTCTTTTTGCCAAGTGCACGAAAAATATGGGGATCCCGCCCGTCAATCTGGTCTGGACCTTGCAGTTTCGCGACCTGCACAAGACTTGCCAGACCCGCGCACCTGGACCGGTGCCCCGTCGAGGCCACTAAAGGCAAATTCCAGTTCGGCGCGCTCCGGACATACTCATTCAGGCCGCAAAGCCATGCCCACTCGGAAAATACTTTCAGGCACTTACTGGTTACTTGCAGGCCGGCTTGTCTCGAATGCCATTGGTCTTGCCTCGACCCTGATCGCAGCACGCTTCCTCCTGCCGGATGATTTCGGACTGGTGGCGATCGCAATGGGCGTGTTCGGGATTGCCGGGGCCCTGGTAGAGCTTCCGGTAGGCATTGCGCTCGTTCAGCTCGAAACTGCCACAAAAGCCGACTACAACACCGCGTGGACGATCAATGTCATTCGAGGGGGGCTCGTTGCGGCCCTTATGGCCGTTTCAGGCTGGCCGGTCTCGATCATCTACGATGACCCGCGACTGATCACCGTCATACTGGCACTTGCGCTCTATCCAGCCCTGTTGGGACTTCGGAATTCATGGTTTGAGGCCTATACCCGGGACATGGATTTCAGATGGGAAGCGCTGGTTGAGGCAAGCACCAAACTGGTCTCTTTCGCGGTCGTGATTCTGGTCTGCCTCATGACTCGTAGCTACTGGGCGCTGCCACTGGGCCTCATCGCGTCCGGCGTCACCGCACTTCTCCTTTCCTTCATCCTTTCCCCGTACCTGCCGCGCTTCTGTCTCTCGGAATTCCGCAAATTCTTTGGCTTTTCTGTCTGGTTGGGACTGGGCCATATCGCTGACAGCCTTCGCGACACGGCCGCAACCTTCCTAATCGGTAAATTTTCAGGCCACGCAAAACTCGGAGCATGGTCGGTTGGAAATCTTTTTGCGGACCGGCTGGAGCTGGTCCTCTATGCGCCCATGGAACGCACACTCTTTGCCGCGTTCAGCTCAATCCGGCAGGACCGCCCCCAGCTTCAGGCCACCTATCTGACAGCATGGCACACGGGTGCAGCTTTCATCTTTCCGGTCTGTGCCGGAATGGGCCTTGTGTCACAGGAAATCGTCGCGATTGCGCTGGGGCCGAAATGGGAAATTGCCGGGCGCGTGCTGGCCTTTCTGGCGCCCGCAATGGCCCTGAACCTGCTGTCAGGACTTGCAACCTCCCTCCTTACATCCCTGGGGGTCACACGCGCGGTGTTTGAGGCCAAGGCAGTCATGGCTGTCCTTCAGATCACCCTGATACTCATCGGTGTCCAATTGGCAGGGCTGACAGGCGCCCTCTGTGCCGTTGCAGCCTCTGCCCTGTTATGGATGGCTCTGTCGACCATTCTTGTGGCCCGGCACGCCGGGATCAGCCTGCAAAGCCAGGCTCGAGCGATTGCCCGGTCCGGTCTCGCAGCCCTGATAATGTCCATCGCCGTATTGGCCGCGAGACAAGGCCTGTTCTGGATGGCCGATGAGTCCCTCACACACATTCTCTTGCGCGGAACATGCCTTTCATGCCTTGGCGCCCTGACCTATGTGTCCGGGCATTTGATCTTGTGGCATTTGTCGGGCCGCCCTCCCGGCATAGAGCACCGCTTCATGACGCTGTTCGCAAAGCGCTCCAGCTCGCATCAGGGCCATGAGCTTTGATTCCAGGGTCATTCAGGATGCGAATGATTTCCAGGGCAAAAAGACTGAGCATGCCACTGTAATTGTCTCCGAACCGTGTTGACGCGTGAAACTCACCGAGGCCCAGTGTTTTGTTGGCGTCAAATATGAAAGGCTTCCCATCGATCATGGTGTAGTCGATCTTGCCATAGTCCAGCTTCAGCCTGTTGCGCATGTGCAGCAATCTGGCATGCGGCTGGAACGGCAGGCACGATACATTCTCATCCTCATTGATGATCAGGTCGGTCGAGCGCTCAATATTTTCGAAATGGTAGTTTCCGAGGAATATGTATTCTCTGAGCACATTCTTTTCGCCATCGGTTTCGGGCAGGAATTTCTGCACCACATAATGTCTGGAAAAGTAATGCCCCGGGACTTCCCTGATGTGATCGAAGACCCTGTAGTCTTTCTTCGTGCGCATCAGGGGCGCGTTCTTCAATCCTGCCAGACGGCCGGCACGCTGCTGCACACGTTCCAACAAGGATCGGGCATTCAATTCCGGTTCACCGCCATAATTGAGCGTGGACTTTACGATGACCGGCCCTTCATAGAGGCTGTCATGGCTTAGCAGGCCATCCACATAGGTGTGTTTTCGGATATCCCTGGCGTGTGCATTGACATGCAAGGGGTAGCGTTGGGCAAACCGGGTGACCGCTGCAGGCACGACGGACCTGTCATAGTGGACAAACAGCAGATCGGCAGGAACGAAAGTGTCTGTTCCGTAAAGATGGATCACCTCCACGCCGAAATTCCGCAACATGTCCTGAATGATGCAAATCAGATGATGTCGCGCATGACGCGGTGTATCTGGCGTGTTCAAGATCGCGACACGCCGGTGTTGATCGGCCAAATCGACCTCCCGGAATTCAAGGTAGCAGGCAATGCGTGTAGCCCAAGCTATTTCCCTGTTGTTATCAGACCAGGTCGTAAGCCGGTGCGTCTGAAGAATGGTTTAACGAGCCAGCCAAACTCGTCCGTATTCCCCATAAGGGGTAACCCAAAAGCCCCCCCCCTTCTCCAAGGCCTGGGTCCCCGGCAAAATGGATCGGCATGCAAGTCAGCCCTGGAGACATCCGGGATCAGGCATGTTTTGGCAGAGACCTACCCCCAAAGGGGTTGCGCCAATCCGCGCCTGCCCCTGCGTCGCTCTGGTGACCAGCACCGCTTTGCTGGAGGCCAGGTGTTCCCGGTGGGAAGGGCTCTGCACTCGCCGGCAGATGCAAGACCCCGGTCAATTGCAGTCCCTCTCCCGATCCGGAACGAAACTTGCTGACAGGCAGGCAGTGAAAACCAAAGGTCCCGGTTCCGAACAGATCTGGCCATCCTCCTTCTTTCCACCGAAGGATGCTTGCCGTGAGCGGACGATTGAATAAAGACCGGTCTGCTATAGTAACGCCGAGACAGGATGTGACGGCCCTATGAAAAAGACAACGCTGGTTATCGTACCGCGGGAGCGGTTTACACTCGCAGCGCGCTCCCTGCGATCTGTGATCGAACACCTTCAAGGCACCGAAGCCGTGGTCTATGTCGATGCAGGCAGCCCGAAAAAAATAGCAGATGAGCTGAGATCCATCTGCCAGGCGCATGATTTCACCTATATTCGCCGGGAATCCTATCTCAGCCCCAATCAGGCCCGCAATGTCGGCCTGTCCCACGCCTCGACGCCTTATGTCGTCTTCATGGATAATGACATCATCGTGTCCCCAGGCTGGCTTGCCGCGCTCGAATCCTGCGCCGACGAAACCGGCGCGGAGATTGTTGCGCCCCTGACCTGCCAGAAAGAGCCCCTTCACAGCGAAGTTCACCAGGCTGGCGGCCAGATCTTCGACAATTTCGAGGCATTCCTGTCAGGACTGAAAGATGAAACTCACCTGACCGATTTGCACCTCCTGCAGGGAAAACCGGCCCGCGAAGCAGGAAGCGATCGGCGGCCGGTTGAATGTTGCGAATTTCACTGCGTCCTTGTCCGGCGCGACGTGTTCGACCGTCTCGGCCCGCTGGACGAGCAACTTCTGTCCACCAAGGAACATATCGACTTTTCGCTCGCCGTTTGGACAACTGGCGGACAAGTCATGCTGGAACCAAAATCCATCGTCACTTACCTGTTTCCCGATCGCTCCAATCCGCTTCAACCAGGTGACTGGCCATATTTTCTCCTCAGATGGTCACCGGAATGGCAACAACAGAGCCTCGACCACTTCAAGGCCAAATGGGACCTGGTCAAAGATCCCTATTTCGAAAAGCGCCGGAACATTCTGGTCTGCCCCCGCAAAAGTGGTCCATTATTTGAGTTAGTTCCGGCTTCAGATATGGAGCTGAGACATGGGCAAGAGATCAACGCCTGAAGAGATCATAGCGAAGCTGCGGGAGGTGGAGGTTCGCCTCGCGCGCGGTGAGACGACGGGACAGGCCGTGCGTTCGATCGGGGTGACGGAACAGACATACTATCGGTGGCGCAAGGAGTATGGTGGCCTACAGGTTGACCAGGCCAAACGGATGAAGGAGATCGAGAAGGAGAATGCGCGCCTTCGCAAGGCGATCTCCGATCTCACGCTGGACAACCAGATCCTTCAGGAAGTCATCAAGGGAAAGTTCTGAGCCCTTCACGCAAACGCGAAGCGGTCGATCATGTGGTGGAGGCGCTCGGCGTACCAGAGCGCCGTGCCTGCCGTGTGATCGGCCAGCATCGTTCCTCCCAGCGCAAACCGCGCGTGCCGCGTCAGGACGAGGATGTTCTGACAGCGGCCATCATCCACCTTGCCGAGCAGTTCGGCCGATATGGCTATCGCCGCATCACGGCCCTGTTGAGACGAGATGGCTGGCATGTGAACGAGAAGCGTGTGTATCGCATCTGGCGGCGTGAGGGGCTTAAAGTTCCGATGAAACAACCAAAACGCGGCCGGTTATGGCTGGATGACGGTTCGTGCGTGAGGCTCCGACCAGCGCATAAGGGCCATGTCTGGTCTTACGATTTCGTCCAGGATCGCACCCATGACGGCAAGGTGTTCCGTATGCTGTGCGTGATAGATGAGTTCACCCGAGAGTGCCTCGCCATCCGCGTCGAGCGCAAGCTCAACTCGCGTGATGTGCTCGACACGCTGGGCGAACTGTTCGTCCTGCATGGCCCGCCGGCGCATATCCGTTCTGACAATGGCCCCGAGTTCATCGCCACCGCCCTGCGCGAGTGGCTCCAGCGCATCGGCGTGAAGACGCTCTACATCGAACCGGGCTCGCCTTGGGAGAATGGATACTGCGAGAGCTTTAACTCCAAGCTCAGGGATGAGTTACTGGCGAGAGAAATCTTCTTCGATTTGCGCGAGGCACAGATCCTGATCGAAATCTGGCGGCGGCACTACAACACCGCGCGCCCACACTCTTCTCTGGGCTACCGGCCACCTGCGCCACAAACCATCTTGCCCGCGGCGTTCATACCGCCTTACTGTGGGGAGGTAGCGGCATGAACGCCGCTACGTGGAAACCGCCGGACTAACAAAGCAGGTGGACCACCTCGGTGGGGCAGAGCACCCGCTGAAATCACGCCTGTCAGCGCTAGGCGCCCGGTCTGCACTCTTTGTGAAACTGCCGGGAATTGACGGAGTGTCCGGGATCGCAATCTTCGCCAGCCGGCAAAACCATATCCTGTCCGATCCCCAGATCCTGATCCTCGAAGTGATCGCGAGCGTCCTGGCAAGCCTTTTGCTGAGACACGATACGGACGGGAAATACGACCTCTCCCGCAGAGAACTTGAAAACGAGCGGGACAAGCTGCAGGCAACCCTGACAGCGCTGCCGGACCTCGTCATAGAACTGGACCATGATGGCCGCATGACCAGCTTCTACTCTCAGCGCATGGCCGCATTCGTCGATGATCCCGATCAGTATATTGGTAAAAGTGCAAGCGAAACCCTGCCAGAGCGCGTTGCCGAGATCATTGATCAGGCAATGAAAGAGGTGGACCACCGTGGCGTCTGCGAAGGCTTGGGATTCGGACTGAGACTGATGGACGGCCAGCACTGGTTTTCGGTTACCGCCTCCAGGCGAAAACGCGACGGAAATACCCCCCGGCACGGATATCTCCTCGTCATACGCGATGTCACTTCCGAACATCGCAAAATGGAGGAAATCACCAAGCTCAGCCGGATCGTGCAACGTACCTCCAACATGGTCATCCTGACCAATCCAAAGCGCGAAATCGAATGGGTCAATGACGCATTCGAAGCCCGGACCGGATACAAGCTGTCAGACATCGTGGGAAAGTCGCCCGGAGCCTTTCTCCAAGGGCCAGAAACCGACGCTGAGACAATCAGCTTGATCCAGTCGGAACTGGCAGCCGGACGCGGCGTCAAAACCGAGATCCTGAATTACGACAAGTCAGGAACGCCATACTGGGTGGAAATGGACATTCAGCCGGTCCGGGACGAAGCCCGGGCCGTTACCGGATTTGTCGCCATCCAGTCGGACGTGACGGAACGCCGCCAGCACGTCTCCGACCTGAAGCGCGCGGAAGAAACTGCCCGGGCAAACCAGGCCGCAGCAATGGACGCCTCCAGGGATGGCATCGCGATAACAGATACCGACGGTAATTTTGTGTACATGAACCGTGCCCACCTCGACATGTTTGCCATTGCGCGAAACGAGGACATTCTCGGTCAGAACTGGAGTACGCTCTACGAGCCTGAGAAAGCGGAAATCATAAACCAGCAAGCCTTTCCAAAACTCCTCGAGACAGGCGGCTGGAAAGGCGAGATCGCCGGGCGCCGGTGCGATGGCTCCGCCATCCAGCAGGAAGTCTCCCTGACCCTGAAACAGGATGGCGGCATTGTCTGTATCACCCGCGACATCGGCGAGCGTTTGCGGGCCCAGGTTGAGCGAAGCCGGTTGCGGGATGAAGTCCAGACCGCGCAAAGACGCGAAATCATGGGACAGATGGCGGCAGGCCTCGCGCATGATTTCAATAATCTGATCGCGTCGATATCCGGGTCTGCCTCCCTTTTGCTGGGCACAGGCAGCCTGGAACAGAATGGCCATGCCGAACGCATCCTCCTCGCCGCAAACAAGGCAACAGACCTCGTCAAACGCCTGATGGACATCGGCGCCAGAACGCCCAATCCGACCGAGATCAATCTTCGCGCCGCCCTCCTCGAGGCGAGAGACCTCGTCCTCTCCGGCAATCCTTCGGGCATGGCAATCACTGTTTCTGAATCCCTTCCCGATTTTGCTGTGCAAGCGGATCCGACCGATTTTCTACAGGTCGTGCTGAACCTGGTCCTGAATTCACGCGACGCCTTGCAGGCGAGTGCCGCAAAGGAACCGCAAATCCGGATCGAGGTCGCCAAAACAAAAGGATCCGAGATCCACTCCTCCCCCCTGATCGGGCAAATCATGCCGGAAGCAGCCTATGCCAGCATCCGGGTTCGGGATAATGGCCCAGGCATGAGTGAGGCCCGTCAGCGGCAGGTCTTCGAGCCCTATTTTACCACAAAAGGGACCAAAGGCAGCGGACTGGGCCTGGCCGTTGTCGCCACCATTGTCCAGGCAAATGATGGCGCCATTCTGGTGCATTCCAGCGAAGGAGAAGGGTGCGAGGTCAACATTCTCTGGCCGGTAGCTCCGCAAGAAGTATCCACGCTTACCGAAACACTTCCAGAGGCAAAACCCACCGGCCGCCTGGATGGCAGATCGGTCCTGCTTGTCGATGACAGCGAAGACCTCCTCCGTGTCCTCAGCATTTTTCTTGAACGCGCAGGCGCAGAAGTCTGTGTCTCAACCAACCCCTTCGATATTCTGGAAGGCATCAAAGCCGCGCCGGACGCCTGGGATCTTCTGATCACCGATTTCGACATGCCAGGCGTGAATGGCGCCGAACTGGCGAGGGCCGTCAAACTCGTCGCACCTCAAATGCCGATCGTCCTGATCACGGCGCTTGCGGACTGGCGCGGGCGTACAAGCCTGAATTCAGGCCGGGATTTCCTGGCCGTCCTCGGAAAGCCACTGGAGGCTGGCGAATTGGTCTCCACAGCAGAGATCGCAATCAATTCATCCGCCCGATAGGCGAAGCTCACGACCTCAAAGAGCTCGCACCCATCAAGAAAATCCTGCAATCCGCTGCGATAATCTCGTGTCTGGTCGCGCGCCGCACCAGGAGACACCCCCCCAATTCCCGGATCACTGCGATTGATTTGCGCAGCGCAGGCATGTGCGCCGCGGACAAAGCTCCTTGTACAGCCCGCCTCTTGAGGCCATCCGCCCAGCCGCTGTCCTTCTGACACCCCCGCCCCCCCCTCCCCAAACGGGTGGGGCGCAACACGTGCCAGACGCTCCTAAACTTAACCTCAAGGATGTCCGGAGGGCGATTCGTTGGACCAGCTGCTCGAAACCTATGTCAGCGTCAGGCTGTCGCGTGCCTCCAGCCGCACCAAAGTCATGCGTATCCTCGAGTCCAATATTGACCTCAGCTTTCAGGCTCCCGCCCCCAGTATCGACAAGATTGCCCGGCATTCGGAAATGTCCGTCAGCGCCATATACCGGTACTTTTCCAACCGGCAAAAACTGCATGCGGCCAGTTTGCAGCACCTGATCGGACAGTTCAGGCAGGACTTTCGCACGCTGCTGACGCGGCAAGAAATTCACGCAACAGATATCGATGATTTTTCCGACCACTTGATGAACCGGGTCAATCATTTTCGTCCGGCCCTCGTCAACCTGCTTTGCAGTCTCGAGGATGATGAAACGGCCAGGCTACTCAAGGCCAACCGGATCGCCATGATGGACCTTGTTCGGAGCATCTTTCCCCCATCCGGCAGACCTCCCGCCCGATGCCTCTATGAGCGGGACATGGCGCCTCACCTGGAAGATATCGCTACGCTCCTCTTCGATCACCTTTATCAGTGCCCTGACCCTTTGAGCGAAAGTTCGAACCGGTTGCGGCTGAAAGCGCTGATGCGCCATTGCCTCATGGATCTGAATTTCTATACCGCCCCCAAAGCCCGGATTGTCACCCTGAGCACTTATCAGTTCGGTTAGGCCTGGCGTCTTTTTTTTCTTCTTCTGCGCGGTCCATTGTCCAGTGTTTCCAGAACCCGCAACAGCGCTCGCAGAAAATAGTCTTCCAGGCCGGCCGGTTTCGGAAGAGATGCCTTGAGCGACCGATACGCCGGATAGAACGGAATCCGGGACCCAATCAAGGTCACGATCCGTTCTCTCGCATAGCGGCCCCAGGCGCCTTTCAGACCCGACATGTCGAACGTCCAGTTTTCCGCCATCTGATCGAGGCTCTTCTTGCGCCAGCGTTTCGACCAGCGCCGGCGGAAATACGCCCTGTCCTGCCGGGCGACCGGATCGGAACGGCCCGGCGCAAGATAGGTGACGAAAGTGCCAGGCTCCAGCCAGATGTCAGTGCCGGATTGACGGATGTTCCAGGAGAAATCGATGGCTTCCCCGAACACGATGTCCGGGTCAAACCCATTTGCCCGGTTCAGGATCTCCCGCCGGGCCAGGAAACAATGCATTTCAGCAGACAGGATGCGCCTTCGGAACAAGAGCGGTCGCACCTCCTCCAGCGGCAGGCCCTTGAAAAAATCCTCCTGGCCAAAAACCAGTCTGCGCTCTGATGGAATATCAACCAGAATATCGCCGGGCGCGACCGCTCCGGCATGGCGGATCGTTTTCTGGTCCGCCCCCTCACAGATAACCGGGCAAACCACCCCGGCGCCTGTTTCAAGGGCACATTCTAACATTTGGTCCAACCAGCCAGGCTGGCAGCTGACGTCGTTCTCAACAAAGGCGACATATTCTGTATGTGTCAGCGAACATCCGATATTACGGGCTTGCGCCGGTGTCAGAAAGCTTGGCTGGTTGACATAAAGGAACCCGCGCCGTTCAGCCTCCGCGGTCAGCCAGGCCTGAATGCCAGCCGGAGCTCCGCCCGTGACTACGATCAGGAAGCAGACGTCCGGCATGCTCTGGTAAAGGCTTTCCAGAGACTTTTTGAATGTGCCGAAGCGCTCCCGGACGGTCATCACGACAGAGATGCTGGGCCGGCAGGCCCGCTCGCGCACGCGAATGCCGGAAAAGAAATCGGAACCGCTGAACATCTACGCCACACTGCCTCTTCATTGGCTCACGGACCGCGCATGCCTGCGTCTGCGATCCGGATTGTTTCATTTCTGCTTTGGCAAAAACGCAAGGGATTCTTGTCCCAGGGCATGTGCGGTGTTCTTGACGACCGCCTGCCTGCAACACGGGGTTTCCGGCACGTCTTTTTACCCCTGGCGCAAAAGAAAAGGGGCGGCCTCGCATGCGAGGCCGCCCCCCGTTTGGACGATTGCAGACCGGGGTCCTTTACCGGGTCCGGCTGAGGGTGGTGGTCGCCGAGTTGCCAACAGCCGTTGCAGCAATCGTATTGCCGCTATTGCTGTAGCTGCCGCTTGCACCCTGGTAAGGCGCGCCCACACGGACAACCATATCCACGCCTTTGACACTCGCAGAAATATCAGACGTGTTGGTCTGGACATTCATGACGCTGGCGGTGCCATAGGAGTCGATGCCCGAGGTGATCGTCAGCGAGTTGTACGCGCTGTTGCCGCTTGCATCGGCCAGGACCGTGTTGCCCTGCAGCGAAACTGCACCGGCCAGACGGCCTCCGGTCACACGCATGTCGAAATCAGCGATGTCGCTCGAAACGCTCGCATCATTGTTCTGGGCGTTCAGGACCGTGTACTGGGCATTGGTCACGAGCAGGCCCGTGCCGGTATCGGCATTCAGGACTGCGCCGCTGGATGCACCGGCCGTCGTACCTGCGTTCACCGCCATCGTGTTCAGAACCGTGTTGGCAGCTGCGCTTGCACGCACCAAATTGTTCTCAGCTCCGGCAAAGCCGTCGATGAGGCTCGGATCGTGATCGCCTTTAGAGGTATCGTTCTCGACATAGAGATCGCCCTCATCAATGCGAGCATTGATGGCGCCCGAACGGTTCTGGCTGGATGCCAGAATGCCTTGCGCAGACGGCGCGATGGACGTGCCTGCCTCAAGCGACACCGCATTGGATGCGACATTGCCGCGTGATTGGGCCAGAACGGTATTGTCCTCAACGCGAAGCGCGCCTTCCACGACATCTTCAACACTGAGATAGATTTCGACATCATCGATATCGCTGGACACCGAGCCGGACGAAACCTGCGCGTTCAGCAAGGTGGCTGCCCCGGCGCCGAAGCCATCGAAATAGCCGGTCAGCTCGTTACCGGAGGCCAGAACGACCGCTCCGATACCTTCACCGCCTGACAGGGTCGTTGCGGCGTCCACGCTCACCGTGTTTGTGGCCGATGCAGCCGTTGCTGCAGCAACAACGGCATTGGAAGAAACGTCCACCGAAGACTGGTCACGCACATCGTCTCCGATCGTGACATAGAATTCCGAGTCGTCCACTGTGGCACTGAGAGACGAAGCAACATATTGCTGGTTTGCAGCAGCGATGCCGGTGCCTTCAGATGAGCCGGCCTCGAGCGCTGCATCGTTTGAAGCAACAGCCCCCGTTACCAGGGCGCGCACCAGATTTCCGGTAACATCAACCGACGACGCTTCCTTGAGGTCGTTGCCAACCGTGACACGGGTCTGGGGGTGATCGACAAAGGCGTCGAGCGTTTCAGCTTCAACAGACTGATAATTGTGAACCGAATAATCAACCGTCGAGAAGCTGGCCCCGTTCAGCGTGGCAAGCGTTGCTGCGCCATTGCCATCGATTTGCGTACCGGCCGCGATGTCCATCGCATTGCTGGACGAAAGTCCTGTGGTAACGGCCTGGACCGTATTGTCTGCAACAGACAGGGAAGACGCAACGTCCTTCACATCGTCAGAGACCCGGATGGTCAGGTCAGGAGAGTTGACTTTCGATGAGGTGCTCGCATTGCCTGTCATTTCCTGTTTGGACGAGAGGATCGCAGACGCCGCCCCGCTCATGCCTGTATCGGCCGTCTGGTTCAGCACGTTCCGGACCGAACCGGCCGTCGCCGCAGCTTCGATCAGGTTCTGTTCGACCTTGAGCGAAGATCCACCCTGACCATCATCGGATTCCACGTCTTCCCAAACGAAGAGTTCGATATCGGCCTCTCCGACCTCAGCAGTCACCGTATCGTCGATGAACTGATCGGAGACGAGGCTGGAGGTTCCCTTGGCAATGGTCAGGTCGCCAATTGCGACATAGCCATCCATGAACAACTGGTTGCCTTCGATCGAGCCGGCTTCGACGCTCAGCGTGTTGCGGGCGGTCAGACCGCGCGCATCGGCCTGAACCGTGTTGCCGGACATCGAAGCGGCAGATCCTTCGCTATCGCCATCGATATAGATGTTCAGATCAGCATTATGGAGCTTGGCATAGGTCTCAGCGCCGCGTTCATTGAGGATTGCCTGGCGGGACGACAGCGAGGCCGAAGCGCCCGATGCCATGACCGTATCAGCAGACTGGCTGAGGCTGTTCGTGGCTTCGGCTGCGCTGGCAGTTGCAGCAACCGTGTTGCCGCCAAGCGTCACCGACGACCGGCTGAAATCATAATCCTGAGCCTTGGCGTAATAATCGATATTAGCTTCGATTTTGACATCGTCCGTGATCTCTGCGCCCGTCTTGTCTTCGACAGTCTGCTCGGACACGAGGGTCGAGAACCCTTTGGTGATGGCGAAATCTTCATAGCTCGCCGTGCCATCCCATTCCGAAGCATCATTGCCTTCGATGGAACCTGCTTCAACGGTCAGCTGATTGTCTGCCGAAAGGGCTGTGGCATCGGCAAGAACCGTGTTGTCCGAGATCGAAATCGTGGCGTTCTCGGTGTCGTCGGCGAACGCGAAAATCTCGACTTCATCGATCGATGCAAGCGTGTCGGCAAACTTTCCGGCACTCTGCTTGGAATAAAGGATCGCAGATGCACCTGCGGACATCTGGGTGTCCGCAGACTGGGTCAGCGCGTTCGAGACCGTGCCAGAGGCTGCAACAGCAGAGACCGTGTTATTGTCAACCATAAGGCTCGAATCAACGAGGTCGTTTCTGGCATCGACAATGATTCGAGTGCGCTTCGCGACGTCAGCCTCAACATTGTTTTCGATGATCTGCTGGGACAGCAGGGTCGAATAGCCCTTGGCAAGCGTGACATCGCCGAACGTGACGACGCCGTCGAGCGCGGAAACCTCGTTGCCTTCGATGGCAACAGCGTCGCTGGTCAGTTCGTTCTGTGCCGTCAGGCCAGTTGCTTCGGCCGCGACAGTATTGTCGGTCTGGTCGATGGCCGCATCAAAGATCGGTCCGTTTTTGACGCGCGTGATGATGTCGGTTCTCTTGACAACCGTATGGACACCGCCTTCGTTTGCGCCGGATTGGCGCTGGTCGTTGACGACGGACTGGTTGGCAAGATGCGCGACAGGAGCATCGACAAATTCAGTGGGCTCGTCCGGTGTGGCATGAGCCGGCATGCCATAGGCAAGGGCAGCAGCCGATGCGCTGCTGAGCAAGGTCAGCCATTTCAGGCTTTGTTTCGCGGGTTTCATTTCTAAGACGCCTCCTGGGGAAAAATGCGGTCGAGATAGTTCGACACCATCAAGGAAAGCGCTTTTACGGCATTGAATCCATTCGGTTTACGGATTGCAAACCATGGGTAGGACCGAGAACTGTTAACCATTTCCCTCATTGATTTTATTCGATTTTATTGGGCTGTGAGGATTTCCATGAAAATTGGCGCAAATCGCTTCAGACTTCATTCGGTTTTCAAAGACCCGGCTTTCGCGTCCCGTTGAGATTCCTCGACGAGACTCCCGGTCGGTTTGGCCAATAAACCGAGCACATCAGGCATTCTGTGCCATGTCCAACATGGCTTGCTGTCCTGGAATGGGGACTGCCCCCTTAACGACCGGGCCCGGGTAGAAAGATTGCGCCATGCTTTCTCGGAAGTTTGAAGAAAGCCGGCTTCCGGAATGGAAACGAAAGCGATCACCCCTGCATGGAAGCGTATATACAGTCGTGACACAGGCTCGTTTGGTGACTCTCTGGCTATCCCTCCCTGGCACCTGGTTGGCGATGCGCGCTGGCGCAAAAGGCCATAAGCCCCGGACAAGGCCTATCTCCTGGCAAAAGCCGTCCGGACTTTTGCCCAATCGGGAATTACAGGGGCTGCCAGAACTGCAATCATTATCGCAATCCTGGAGGCCAGAACGGGGCGGCCCATCTGCAATGCCTGGCGTACCCGCCAGACCATGGCACGCGCCGCAGCGCGGGCAATTTCTGCGCCCGCCGGAGATTCACGCTTGAGCGCCAGGAACAGAGTTTGAACCTCTGGAAGTGCGAGGCTCTTGTCGCCCTCGTATTTCATCATGAATATCTTGCGCAGGTCATGGACTTCTGCTTCGCTTAAAGGCCCGGCAGCGATGTGTGCAGCGCGATGGAAATCCTCGCCCGCCTCTTTCCAGAACGTCTTTCTGGCCATGACGATGCCGCGCCGGATGAGCGCTCGCCGGGTCATGCCCGGCTCGGTGAGCGTGCAATCTGTCGGCAGGTATTTGCCAGGCGGCAAGGTCAGGTAAAGGCTCCGGATGATCTCCTGGTCGAACCGCTGCCAGGCCGCATGGCGTTCTGAGGCATCTATGGTGTTGCCCGCTGTCCCGCGCGGCAATTCATGCTGGCGCTGATGGAACAGGATCCGTTCCGTCTGGGCCGGCCGGCCATGACGGGCAAGGCGCAGCAGCATGTCGTAGTCCTGAGACCGGATGAAAGCTTCGTCGAATGCCCCTGCTTTGCAGTACAGCGACTTTTTCACAAGCATGCCGGGCTGATGGGCGAACATGTCCAGCAGCGTTTCAAACAGAAAATCTTCCGGTGGGCTTTTGCGCCAGTAGCCTGTGTCGCGCCATTTCACTTTCCCATCGGGACACACTTCGAACCGGTCATGCCGGCCATAGGCAAAATCTGCATCCGGATCTGCTTTCAGCAGGCCCAGCAGGGTTTCCAGCGCGTCTGGCTCGGCGAGGTCATCATCGTCGAAGATCCAGATCAGATTGCCTTTGGCAACACGCAAGGCATTGTTGAGCGCGGCGGACTTGCCCGCATTGTCCTGAGTCAGGACCGAAATGTCATTTTTGTAAGGCTCGAGCCGCGCCAGTGTGTCATCTGTGCACCCGTCATTGATCACAATGATTTCATCAGGCTTCCGGGTCTGGGCCAGGATGGAGTCCAGCGTCTCCACAAGAAGGCTCGCCCTGCTGAAGGTCGGGATAAGAACAGAGACAGATGAAGCGCGCATGGCCCGCCTGCCTACTCGCCGGGCATGAAAAAGCTAATCCCCCAGAATGGGGAATTTACACCAGCCCCCAAGCGACCACCGAAGACTGAGTAAATCTTGTTTTCCCCTCGGCAGGGCCGGGCGTGTCTTGTTTGAAGGATCGGTCTTGATGGCTGCGATCATAAAATGGAAACGCTCCGGCTCCATGTGATCGCACCTCGCCTGACCCGGCCCTTTCTGCTCCCTTGCCCTGCCCCTCCGCTACATTCTCCGGAAAGATCACCAGAATGAAAATTGCGTTTTTTACAAATGCCTTTCCGATGATGTCTGAAGCCTTTATCGCCAACAGTGCAGCTGCCCTCACAGAACGCGGCCACAGCGTCGATATTTACGGGATTGGCAATGTCGAAGCGACAGGCCTGTCAGTTCCGGAAGTCAGGCCATTTCAGCTGGAACGGTCCACAACCAATATTCGCTGGCCAGCTGCATCCGCGGATCGATGGAAGGAATTGCCGAGGACGCTGGCGCAACTTTTCCGGCAGCATGGCGCAGGCGGACTGGCGCGTTTGCGCCCGGATATCTATCGGCGCACTTTTGCAGACCTGTCTGCAATTTACCAGGCTGCACAGCTTCCCGGAGACGGAACCTACGACATCATTCACTGCCAATTTGCTCCGCTTGCTGAACATGTTATCAAGCACCGGCGAGCAGGTTTCCTGTCCGGACGGCTGGTCGTCAACTTCCGGGGCTATGACATATCCGAGATCGTGACCCTGTACGGGGAAAACGTCTACGATCATATCTGGCCCGAAACCGATGCCTTCATTTCGAATTCCGATTATTTCCGAAACCGCGCCCTGTCCATCGGGTGCCCCGAGGAGCGGATCCGCGTGATTGGGTCCGGCATGAGGCTTGAAGGCTTTCCATTCCAGCCAATTGACCAGGCTGCTGCAGGAGAACTCCGGTTCCTGATGGTCGGCCGCCTGATCGAACGCAAGGGCTTTCACATCGCCCTTCCGGCGCTTGCCATGTTCGCGCGCGAGACAGGCCGCAGGATACATGTTGATATTGTTGGCGACGGCATGCTGCGCGCAAGCCTTGAAAATCTTGCGCGGGATTGCGGCCTGGGGGCGCACGTCGCATTCTATGGCGCTCAAAATCATGACGCGATCGCTGACTTCATACGCAAGTGCGATGTTTTCATTGCCCCTTCCATGACCTGCGCAAGAGGCAGCCAGGACGGCCCGGTCAACACACTCAAGGAGGCCATGGCGATCGGGCGCCCCGTCATCGGAACCCGTCATGGCGGCATTTCCGAACTGATACGTGACGGGGAAACAGGTCTGCTCTGCGAGGAAGCCGATGTCGATGCCCTGGCGCGGGCCGTTCACCGCGTTCTTGCCATGCAGGCGGACTGGCCCCGCATGCTCAGGAATGCCCGCGAAGCAGTGGAACAAACATTTTCCCTGTCTCGGACAACGGATGAATTGATTGAACTCTACAGGGCTGTTCTGGCCTCATCCGACTGATTGAGCACTCTTTCTCAAAGGAAGCCGACTGCTCCACATTGGCTGCAGCGGGCACGCATGTGACTTGCCTTAGGATTTCAGACACACTGAAGCAGCCTCTGCGATGACACATCCACCGGCAAGGCGAACCCGCGCCTTCGCCTTGCCCGCCCCTCCCCTGTTTGCGAACACCGGCATGCCTGCAAGGCGCGACAAAGAGGAAACGGTGGCAACGGTTGGCGGCCAACAGCACAAAAAATCGAAAACCGGGGATAGTTGGGAAACGATAGATCCATCGGTTTTCCATAACGTTTGTGCCTTCAGGAAGACCGCATCCCGACTTGCTCGCGCTGGTTCACGCTTAGCGCCGTCACGTTCAACCACACGATTCTCCCTGGCCTCGCTCTCCATAAATGGGGAGAAAGGGCATTAGAAACGCCTATCTTTTGATCAGAAACGCCCAAAAGCGCACGCCGCTCGTTATGAACCATGATACAGTAAAGGCCAGAATTTATTCGCTGGCACAAGCGGCATAGGCTCATTTGCCCGGGAGTGGTTTTTCCGGAAGTGACCTCAGCTCAGCATTGTCGCCGGGTAATCTTGCAACGAGAAAACCATGCCATCCACCAAAGGCAGAACAGAGGGCTGGATTATTTGAGGAGCGGGGAGATCCCTTTGCATGGTTTCTGTAACCTCCCCGAGCATTTTGACAATAAATCAATAAATGTCTGCCATGACGGAAAACGAAGCTGCGTTTTTTCGCAACAATTAGTGAAGCTATCCGGTCCCTGAACGATTGTGTTAGCGTAATTCAAGCTCGCTGGGTCCGGATACCTCCATGAAAGGCATGGTTTTCAAATTTTTCGAGCAACATGTTGCGGCGCGCCTTGGAGAGGAGGCGCTTGACGACCTCCTGGACCATCCAGGCCTCAGCACAGGCGGCGCGTACACATCTGTCGGAAACTATCCGACGAGCGATTTGACCTGCATGGTTACCACTCTGTCCGAGCGGACAGGGCTTCCGGTAAAGGACCTGCTGAACACGTTCGGGCACGACCTGTTTCGCAACCTGGCCGAGGGTCACAGCGCCATCATGGCCAAGTTTGATGACTGCCTGGATATGCTGGCCGGGATCGAATCCGTCATCCACCGGGACGTGCGGAAACTCTACAATGATGCGGAGCTTCCGCGCTTCGAGGTGATGACCCACGAACGCGGGCAGCGTATTGTCCTTGTCTATTCCTCCAGCCGCCCGTTCGCCGATCTCGCACACGGGCTGATCCAAGGCGCCCTGGCATATTATGGCGTGAGCGAACGCGCCGCGGTCACCCGCAAGGATTTGTCGCCTGACGGCACAAACGCGCAATTTGATATAGCTCTTCTGCGCAGCGATGCCGACTGACATGCCAACCGAGAGCGAGCGCCTGCGTCGACGGCTGGAGCGTGAAAAGCGCGCACGCGAAGAGGCTGAGCGCCTGCTGGAAGCAAAGTCCGGGGAACTCTTCGACGCTGCGGAGCAATTGAGGGTCCAAACCACGCGCGCACGCGCCCTGGCCGCCGCAATTGAGGCGGCCAGCGATGGCATTGCCCTGACGGATGAAGCAGGTGTTTTCACCTATATGAATGCCGCGCACGCAAACATGTTCGGCTATACGGCAGACGAGCTGATCGGCCAGCCCTGGGCGAAACTGTACACCCCGGCAGTCACCGCAATGATTGAAAAGGATATCATGCCGGGCGTGTTTTCATCCGGCGGCTGGCGCGGCGAGCTGGAAGGACGCGCCAGGTCCGGTACCTCCGTCGCGCAGGAAGTCGTGCTCAGCCTGCGCGCCGATGGCGGCCTGGTCTGCGCGACCCGCGATATCAGCAAACGTCTCGCCCGCGAACGCGAGACAAGCGAGCTTGAGGCACGCCTGCTGAAAGCGGAACGGCAAGCTGCGCTTTTCACCATGGGCAATGCCATGGCCCATGATTTCAACAACCTGATCGCCGCCATATCCGGCTACGCCATTCTCCTGAAATCCGAACTTCAGGAAGGCAGCGCGCAGCACCAGCGTGTCGGCCGGATCCTCGAAGCCTCCGAACAGGCATTCGACATCGTGCGCTCACTGGAAGCCTCCCGGACCGAAGACGTCCAGAAAGTCAGTGACATCGACCTTGTCCAGCTCCTGCACACAAGTCTCGCCATCACCGAAGGCATCCGTCCATCAGGCATCAGGATCAATGTGGACATGCCTGCAACTGCCCGCGTGCGCAGCAATGAAGTCCTGTTATCCCGTGCGCTTGTAAACATCACCAAGAACGCATTCGAGGCGATGCAGCCGGAAGGCACACTCAGTGTCCGGCTCGGAAAGGAGGCCACCGCCCCCTTCCACGGCAAGGCCCAGCGATTGCGGTTCGGCGATCAACCCGGAACGCCGGACTTCGTGATGGAAATCATCGATACCGGTCCTGGCATCCCGCCCGACATGCTGGAGGCGGTGTTCAACCCGTTCACAACAACCAAAGCGGCAAAGCACGAGAGCGGACTGGGCCTTTTGTCTGTTAAAGCGCTTGCAGACATGAAGTTTGCCTCGATCGAACTCGACACCCTGCCAGACGCCGGCACCTGTATCCGCATCCTCTTCTTCCCCCGCGCACAAGGCCTTGCTGCCGAGGCGGCATCGCTCCCCTTTGCAACGGTCAGACCCGATGGCCAGATACATGTGCTGGTCGTCGATGACGATCCGTCATTGGGCGAAGTCATTGTCGAAATCCTGTCCCGGCAGGGCTTTACCGCTGACCTTGAAACCAATCCGCTCGAAGCGCTGGAACGCATCCGTTCCGACGCTTTCCATCACGACATCCTCGTGACAGACCTGACCATGCCCGAACTCTCCGGTGACCTGCTCGCCCAGAGCGTCAAACAGGCACGGCCGGACCTCCCGGTCATTCTGTATTCCGGGCAAGGCGGCTATGTTCCGCGCGATGCGATCTTCGCCGATATACTGACAAAACCCATACCTCCCGAACGGCTGAAGGCCTCGATTGAACAGGCTCTGCACCGCCGGAGCTTGCATGACGGGAATGGGCCTTAAGGCTCTCTCTTTCCATTGAGCTGGCCGGCATCCTGGTGCCCCCTGCGATTTCGATCTTCACTTGCCGATTGAGCGTGCCGGCGCCCGTCTCCTGGCCTATTGCCATCTCGTCCATCCGGCGATGCATTATTTTTTTGGAAAAGCGCTCAGGCATTGCGAGCGCTACGGTGAGGCGCTCGCGCGCGGCCCCTGTTGGTGGCGGCCAGGTCACGCTGGATGTTTGTTGATCAGGCTTGCCGCGAATGCAGAGGTCCGTTTCCAGAGCCTCGCCACGAGGCGCGTTCAGCAGGGCGCATCATGCCCACGAGGCGCTGAATTCCTGTTCCAATCCGGTACACGGACCTGGCACACCATACACCCAGGCCAGTACTGGCGCAGCCCTGCCGGGGCCAGATGCCCGGATTCAGGGAGGCAAAGCACCTCAGGATGACTACCCCCTTTGGGGGAACCCATCAGGGGTGGTCATGCGCAAAAATCACCCATAGCGCCTTGTTTTTGTTTGTATTTTCACTCCCTTCATTTCTGATGGCATTTTCAGCCCGGCATTCGTGTTGCTTTCCCGGTACGCCATCGAGGCTGCGCGAGATTGCTGCGGCCGGAAAACCTAAGGAATGAAACATGACCGGTATAAATAGCGCTCGCTATTTTGGTGTCGAATTCGGCAAGGGACGCGTTTCCTCACCCAGTACGCAAGTCTCCGTCCGCAGAATTCTGGTATCGTCTGTATGTGCCGCGCTGGCGGGCCTGGCCTGCCCGGCCGCCACCGCCCAATCCAGCAATGGCTATGGCGAAGACGGAAACTGGCAATTTGAAACATCCGCCGATACCGCCAACAAGAGTCTCGTCCTGCAGGTGCGCGAGGTAAAGAAAGCAAACGGTTTCTCCTCGGACAATTACTACAGCATCAACTACAATATCGACGGCGACTACATCAATTGCTCGGTGTCTTCCAATGTCACAGGCAATCATGGTCTCATTGACCAGTTTGCCCCGATCGGGTCGCCAACCCTGACCTCGACCCCGGTGATCAGCGCGTCCTCCCTCGGCAACTCATCCGATACGAACATCGATACCACGTCCGAGGACAACAGCACTTACGACATTGAAACGTATACGGATCAGTTGCTGAACGGCGACGTCGATGACAGCAACACCGCGCTCTTCGGCTCAGACCAGAGCATTTCCGACAGCAGCCTCTACTCATCCGTCTCCGGAAGCCGTTCGACCTTCGAGGTCGGATCGGCCAGCGGCAATGGCGGCAATGGATCGGCCGCCCTCAATTCCATCCAGAGCAATGATGGCGCAAGCCTCACCTCTACCATCAACGACAGCATGGCCTGCGCGTTTTCCGACGCGACCGGCACGGGAGCCGCAAATGTCAGCCAGTAAATCCTCGTCCATCCGGCGGACGACCAGCATTGCTGCAGTCCTGTCCTCCATGTGTGCCCTGGCAGCCTGTACGTCCTATGAGACGCCGGAATTTGCCAAAGGTAATGTCACTCCCCTTCTGGGCGGCGCCGTCAGCGAAAACAGGACACCGCTCGATGTCTCCTATATGTGTTACGCCAACGCCCTGAGGCGCGCCCAGGCGCCGAAAATCGGAGTCGCGGTCGGGAATGTGGCGGACTACACCGGCAAACTCTCCCAATTCGAGGGAAGCGCCGTGACGCAAGGCGGGTCCCTGATGGTGTTTTCCGCCCTGTCCAAGCTCGGCAACACCATCTCGATCCATGAGCGTTTCGACACGCGCGTGACCGAACTCGAACTTGCCTACAGCGACAAGCAGCGTCTCGGCGACGGCCAGACCCATATGATCAATGGACAGGAAGTGCCCTGGAGCCCTTATTATGGTGGCACGATCGAAAAATCCGATGTCTACATTGTCGGCGGCATTACGGAACTGAACTACAATATCCGTTCGAGCGGCGCTGAAGCCCGGATTGGCCAGACCGGTCCCAAATCCCGGACCTTTACCCTGAACGTTGCCGTCGACCTTCGCCTTGTCGACAGTCAGAGCCTGCGAGTCTGGAGTGCGACCAGCGTCCAGAAACAGATCGTCGGCCAGGAGATCGGATTTGAAATGTTCCGTTTCTTCAGCGGTGATGACCTGGTGGACATCAATATCGGCGCCAAGGCCCAGGAACCGGTTCAGTTTGCTGTCCGGTCCGCCATCGAAGTGGCAACCTTGAAGCTGCTTGGTGACTATACCGGCGTCAGGGAAGACACTTGTGTGCCGGACGTCTGGAAAATGCCGAGTGAGCAGGACCTGATTGAGGCAGCCGCAAGGTTTACGCCTCGTATCGTGGATACGCCCTTCATCGCCCATGCAGACGATGTCCTGCTTGGCGCTCCGCCGCCGCAGCCAGTGCGGGATTGCGAAGATTGCCCTGACCTGGTGGCCCTGCCCGGCGGTGACTTTGTCATGGGATCTCCCCTGACCGAAGCAGGACATTCCGGCGATGAAGGTCCCCAGAAGACGATCACGCTCGCGCCCTTCCTGATGAGCCGGAACGAGATCACTGTCGCCGAGTGGGAAGCCTGCGTTGATGCCGGCGCCTGTATCGACGAAACCGGGATCCGGTCAGAAGATGACGGGAATCTGCCGATCGTATCGGTCTCATGGACCGATGCGCAATCCTATGCCGATTGGCTCTCCGAAACGACCGGGACCAGGTACCGCCTGCCAACAGAGGCAGAATGGGAATATGCTGCCCGCGGAGGCCAGGCAAGCGCCTATTGGTGGGGCAATGACTTTGACCCGGCCCGGGTCTCGACCGAAGGCGCACGCCCCGTGGATGACCTGATCCCCAATGATTATGGACTGGCCGGCATGACTGGTAATGTCCGGGAATGGGTCGAGGACTGCTACACCAATACCCTCTCTGAAATCCCCGGCGACGGTCAGCCTGTGACACAGGCAGGCTGCGGCTGGAAGGTCATTCGAGGCGGGTCGAGCTCGGAAGATCCTTCCATCTACCGCTCTGCCAACCGGGCCCGCGCCAAGGCGAACACACGCAGCACGAAAATCGGCTTCCGCGTCGTGCGGTCCGGCACCTGAGATCAAATCGTCTCTGACTGATATTCATTTGGACACAAACCAATGACCCCGAAACCACGACTGAGATCCCAGCAGGCGCGCTCTGAATTGACCGTGCAGCATATTCTTGAAGCGACTTTCCTGCTCATAAAAAGCGAAAAGAAACTGAACATGCAGTCCATCGCTGACAGGGCCGGTGTGTCGATCGGAACCGTCTATCATCATTTCGAGTCCAAATCGGATCTGATGACGGCGGCCTTTTCGGCCTACCTGGATGATGTCTATGAGCAAATTTTCAGGGCCTGCACAAAACCTGCAGGCATGAGAAAGCCGCTCTTGAAGACCATGTTCCGCGAAGCGTTCACCTACCTACAGACGAGCGTGTGCGTCCGGTCTTTCCTCGCCAGACCGCCTGCAAGTGCCGAGCAGGCCTGGATGGAATTTGCCAATCGGACCGCAACCCTGATGGCAACATCCCTTGCAGACGCGGAAAAAGAGCAGGAGATGATCCTTATAAAAGGCCTCATCCGGGCCAGGCTGGAAGGCGTCCGGTCCATGCTTGTGTCAACCTCTCTTGGCAGACATCAATCCATGGAGGAGATCACGCCTTCTCTCGTCAACATTCTCGTCGAGTTCTGCGAGACTGGCGTACGTCCTTTTTCAGGTACAGCTCCCCCTTCCGCCATAATTGCAAATGCCCAACAACCAAAAGGGTGATACCCGGGCGCCGGTAGAGGCATAGCCGGAGAGGCTTCCGAAGGACAGGGTCACGCAAAGAGGCAGTTCACCTGATCCGAAGAGGCCCGGCGGGCTCCTGCCCTTGAAAAAGGACGGAGCTTGCTTTTCTGGCGGAACATGAAACGACTGCACCGTCTGGCATCTTGGCTGGCAACACGGGCTGGCAGCCCGGTCTGGGAGTGCAGGCGCTCATGCGCTGAATGTCAGTTTACCGTCCATCCAGGTTTCGATCACACTGATATGACTTATCCGGTCAGCCGGAACGGTCGATGGGTCTCCATCCAGGATAACGAAATCAGCCTTCTTTCCCGGTTCAAGACTGCCGATTTCATGTTCTGATCCCAACTGCCAGGCCGCCTCCGAAGTCATCGCCCGGATCGCCGCTTCACGGCTCGCACATTCTTCCGGTGCAAGCACAAAATCCGGCTCCTTCCAGCTGGTCCGGGTGACCGCCATTTCGATCATGTGCAAGGGGTTCGGATCGGTCACGAAGAAATCCGAATGAAGCGTATATCCAACGCCTGCCTGCTCGCAGCTTGCACAGCGGTCGAGCAGACGTGCTTTTTCCGGACCAAATATTTCATCGCGCATGGCAACACCCCAATAATGGACGTGGCCGATCAGGAAACTGGCCGAAACACCATGCGCCTTCATCCGCGCAATCTGTTCGTCATGGAGAATGGAGCAATGCTCTATTCTGATACGGCAGGTTTTTACATCGATCCCTTCCGACGCGACCTGGTCGACCGCGTCAAGAATGTTGTCAATCGCCTTGTCCCCATTGCCATGAATGGCAACCTGCCAGCCCTGACGCGCGCGCTTGCGCATCAGACCGGTCAGCTCGCCTGGCTCCATATATGCTATTCCGGTCGAGTTGACCGTGTAATAAGGCTCACGCTGGAGGCCGGTAAATCCCTGATTGGATCCGTCGGCGATCAGCTTGTAGCCGGCAATCCTGACCAGGGCATCGCCGTCTCCCGGCACAATCCCCGCCTCTTCCCAGGCTGCTTCAAATACATACATCGGATAGGCGCGGATACGTTGCGAAAGGCGGCCCGTTGCGCCGGCCTGTTTGAGGACCTCCCAGTCACCTGCCCCCGTAGAAGCCCGCCAAGACCGAGTTCTGAAACCGTGGTCAATCCGAGCGCCGCAAATCTCTGACAGGTCCTGATCACCGCCTCCGCAGGCGCCGTTCCAAATCCGGCAGGCCGGGCGCTCAGAACCTGGGTGAATGTGATCTGATTGCGCATCTCTCCTGTCAGCTCACCCTGCTCGTCCCGAACAAATTCCCCGCCGGGCGGGTTGGCCACATCCGCCGGAATACCCGCCGCCGCAAATGCGGCCTGGTTGGCATATCCGATATGACCGGACGCATTCAGCACCATGATCGGACGCGTTCGGGAAATCGCATCAAGGGCTTCAAACCCCATCGCCACCTCAAAAGGCTGCAGCATGGGATAGTAATTGCGGCACACGATCCAGTCCCCGTCCGGACGGTCGGCGTCAAGTTGACGTATATGTTCCAGCACCTCCTCACTGGTCCGGAACCGCGTGATCCCGACATAGTCCATTGCCTGGTCCATCAGGGCGCCAATCAGGATATGCGTGTGGGGGTCAATCAGGCCCGGCATGAGCGTGCGCCCGGCAAGGTCGATCAGCTCGGCATCATCTCCGGCAGCTGTTGTGACCTCCTCCAGGCTTCCGGTCGCCAGGATCCTGTCACCCCTGATCGCGATCGCTTCAGGGGTCGCAAACCCGGTATCGACGGCCAGAATTGTCCCGCCGGAATAAATGCGCGTCCACACGTCCGGCCCGGTGGGCAAGAGCGGACCCTCGCTTTTTGCGCTGGAACCGCAAGCGCTCAGGGCCGCCAGGCCTGCAGCGGCCGATGCGCCCGCAATAAACCTGCGGCGCCCGATCGGAAGGATCTGGATCTGCGCACATTGCGGATCGACAGTATCATAGGCAAAAAGCATCCCGAGATTTGCCTGGCAGCAAGCGCAGCCATATTCGTCATGTGCCATGAATAGATTTGCCTCCCGGTATCTGACCAGAAGCATGTCTGACAGACTTTCAGGAGCAATGCGATGGCGGGGATGCGCCGGGAACTTGAGCCCGGCGCACAACAAGGCAACTGTCTTGACGCAGGCGGCATGCCTGGTCGCGTGACAAGGAAAATGGCAGCAGCGACAACACGGCTTGCGGGCAGGCAAGAACCTGCCTCGTCATTCGCCGGTCCAGGCTGAGACAAGACAGGTTCCCATCAGGCAAGATGCCTCAGGCGACAGGGTGTGAGGTAAGCCGACAGTGCCGCTAATTCCCGGCGCCTTCCATGACCATTAGAACGCCGCTTGTGCACCGACAAGGACAATATCGGTCTGGGCATCGCGATCCGACCAGCTGCTTCCATCCGGGAAGTTTCCGCCGCTGATAAAATTCAGCGGTGCATAGCCATCGACATGCACGAATTCGGAAAACAGGTTCAGGTTCGAAGAGAGATACCGGGAATAGCCCAGGACCCATTGATCCTGACGCTCCCAGGGCGCCCCCTTGTCTCCGGCCACAAAGGAACTGAACTCAAGAGAGACGTCCGAAGTGGCATGACCGGCTCCGGAAACAGCGCCCAGGCCGTAGCGGCCGCCAATGGTAAAGGCGCGGGTTTCCTGGGCCTCGAACCGGCTTAGCGGATTGGTCGGGTCCGGCACCGCAGATCCCGGCCAGGCATCGCTCGTTTGCGCATACTCGCCCAGAAGTTTCAGCTTGCCATAATCCAGCGTGCCGTAAAGCGACCAGGAGGGATTGTTATCCTCACAAGGATTGAAATGGACCACTGGATATTCCTGGCAGTAAGCGCTGCCATGCAGATAGCTGCCACCGATCAAGAGACTTCCCTCACCCGCCAGGCTGGCTGTATAGCTACCATCCAGGGCGAAATTATTCAGCCGCGACGGCACATTCGTCCCATCTACTTCCGTATTGGCAGCCCGGAACTGTGACCCGCCCTGGATTGCCATGGCACGCAGGCTGAGGCCGTTTTGCAAGTATCCGACCTCAGCGCCATAAGCCAGGCCGGCAAAGGCGTGCCAGGCAGAACTGTTGGTGAACGGGCTGACCGTATCGTTGAGGCCAAATGGCGTATCCATCTTGCCTATGGCAGCATAGACCGGGCTGTGATCTGGATTGCCCCACAACAGGTAAGCCTTGCGCATCTGGACCTGATTGCGTGCCAGCGAAGTGATGGTTCCGGCGCCAAAACTCTGTTCCGGATCGTAAAGCATTTCAAAATAGGCGGTCACATTATCCGACAGGGTCGCTGTGACGCCGAGCGTTGCCGAATGGACAACCGCTTCTGAAGCACTGTCCCCGATCTGGTTGTTGAAAGTTGGATGCCGCATGAGATATCCGAACTTGTCATCGCGGTTGCTCGACTGGTAATCGGCCAGTACCGTGACTTGTCCGGAGAGCGTGAGAACAGGTCCCAGGGCGTCCTCCTGGCGGGCCTTCAGTTGAAGCAGGCGCTTGCGATTGACGTTTTCGGCATGGTCAAGAATGCGAAATCCGTAATCCGGTGAAACACCGATCAGGGAAGTGGCGCCGGTCTCGCCGCCATGTTCCGGAACAGTCGTGCGGCCCGCTTCTACGACCTGGGTTTCAAGACGCTCGATATCCTGGTCCTGCAACAAGGCTTCGACGGCCTCTTTCAGGCGAGCATTATCTGCTTCAAGGCGCTCGATCCGGTCGAGCAACCGGTCAGCACCTACATCCTCCGCACACGCCTGGAAAATCATCGGCTGGCCAAGGGCCATTCCCATTGCGGTTGTAAAAATGAGGGCTTTCTTCATGAATAAATCTTTCGTTTGGTAATAAAAAATGGGCAGCTCCGGTGCCCAACCGGGTCAGAAGCCTGAACGAATTTTCGTGTGAGATTCCGGGACGTTCCAGGGCATCGCCAGGCTGGCGATATTCTGGCCAATACCGAGAACCCCGGACGTCAGCCGCCGCGCCTGGACATTGCCTCGAGGACCCCGGAGATCGAAACCAGCCGCTCTGTGCAATCCATCCGGGCGATCAGGGCATGACATCGGTTGCGTGCCTTCAACAGGTCGCCTTCCCCCGTATCCCTTCCATCCAGCTCATCTTCAAAAAACTCCTGGATCGGAACACCGAACAGGTCTGCCAGAATACACAGCATCCCCGCACTCAGCCGGTTTCTGCCTGTTTCATATTTGTGAACCTGCTGGGATCCGATGCCCAATTCTGATCCGATCTCGGACAGTGTCAGGTCATGCTCGTGCCGGAGCTTTCGCAGATTGCGGCTGACAAGGACATCCACTTGCGTAGGCTCCCGCGATCGAAGGCCCCTCCGGTTCCCAGTCCCCCCTGGAACGCTCAAATAGCTATCCTTTCATTGTCAGACGTCGGCAGTCCGGGGATGACCGCATGCGCGCACGGCATCAACCGCCCCATATGGGGGAACCGCGGGCCGCACCCGGCACGTCAGGGAAACAATAAGGAGTTTGCCGGGTGTGGCCCCATCGGAACGGGCGGAATGGCAGGAAATGAACGCCGTTCCCATAGGCCGGAGTGGGTTTCCGCACGGTTCCGGACCCACCCGCAAGGCCGGCTGGCCCGGCCTCAAAAAAAAGGCCAGAAGAGAGGCGAGGCCCCTCCGCCTTCAGCAAGACCTCTCCTGTCGAGCCGGTCCACGCTCCCCCGGATTTGCCTGACCTCTCCAGCCGCCGAAACGGATCACGCAGGAAGCCTGCTTCGGCACCCAGGCAGGTGCTGACAGCCTCCCATTCCGGCCCTTCCTCTCACCTGGTCCCATTCCGCCGCCCAGCCTGTAGCGGATCAACAACAAACAGACCAAGCTGGAGCGACTGCCCGGCGCGGTGAGGATCGCCCTCCTTGTACAATAGGAGTGGCCTTTTGGCGGCTTATACGCCTCCTGCGGAGAGCGCTTTAAGGACGCGCGCGATTTCTGACAAACGCTCCGCCGAATCTGTCCGGGCGATCAGGGCGTGGCATGTCTTGCGGGCCTTCACGACATTGTCGGGCGCTTCAGCTTCAATGCCCGATGCCCCCTCGAAGATGTCCGTGATGGGAATCGAGAAGACATTGGCGACACAAAAAAGCATGCCAGCACTCATACGATTGGTGCCGGTTTCGTATTTTTGCAGCTGCTGATGGCTGATCCCAAGCTCTGCACCAAGGTCCGACAGCGTCATATTGTGATCATGCCGGAGCTTTCGTAAATTCTGACCAACGATCAAATCGACATCGGTCGGGGCGCGCGATCGTGAACTGGGCCGCTTGCCTCCTTTTCCTGGCTTTTTCAAATCGCCCTCCTTCCTTCTATCTAGGGTAACACACCTAGAGCATTGATCGCTGCAGCGCATCAACTCCCCAAATGGGGTAAGCGCCACCCAAGGGCCGCCGATCGTGTTGCATGAGGCGAGGATCGGGCGGGTCAGGCCTCCAGCGGATTTGCTGGCAAAGCTTGTCCTGTCTGTCCGGTTACGGCTGCGTTTTCAATACATGCCCGCCAGCTGTCAGTAACCTGCAGGCTCTCCGCCTTGGGGCCGGCCGGCCAGCTCACCTGCCGCAGCAATCGCTACAGTGACGCCATTGCGGAAAAACCCGATATCTGTCCCGATAGAGACAAACTGGAATCCGTCTTGAAGCGCCGCCCCGGCAAGTTCCGGCGTATAGCCGAAAAGGCCGATCGCGATCCCCGCTGACTTGCAGGCAGCTTTGATACGCGTCATGGCTGCGCCAAATTCCGGTGCGGCAAAATCTCCCGGTTTCAATCCCAGCCCGTAGCAAAGGTCCATCGGTCCCACGAAAATGCCATCCACCCCGGGGATCGCGGCGATCGCCTCGACATTGCTGAGACCTTCCGCCGTTTCGATCATCACGACACAGGCGATTTCGGCATTGGCGCTCTGCAAATAGGTCATGCCTTCGAGCATGGCCCCCCGCATCGGCCCGCAGGAACGCAGGCCTTCGGGCGGGTACCGGCATGCTGCAACAGCTCGCGCCGCCTCCTCGGCCGTGTTGACCATGGGCACGATGACCCCATGTGCGCCGGCATCCAGCGCCCGCCCGATCTGTCCGGCATCATTCGATGTCACCCGCACCAAAGGCGTGGCCTGCGTTCCGGAGATTGCCGGTATGAGGCTCAACAGGTGCGAATAGGACAACAGCCCATGCTGCAAGTTGAAACACAGCCAGTCGAACCCGGACCGCGCCAGGAGCTCGGCCGTGTGAAGCTCCGGCAAATTGATCCAGGCGCCAGGGCTCGGCGCGCCATCGCGCCATTTTGCAAGGGATATGTTCTTCATGTCTGCTTACTCAAATCTGCAAGTGACCGTGCCGATGCCTTCGAATTCGGCTTTATACGTGTCTCCCGGCGCAATTGGCGCAAATGGCACAACCGATCCTGGAAGAACCACATCTCCCGCATCGATGCTGACACCGAAACTTCCGATCTTGTTGGCCAGCCAGGCAACGCTGTTCAGGGGTGATCCCATGACTGCCGCGCCCTCGCCCGACAGGGTCTTCTCGCCATTGCGATAGACATCGCAGGTGACGCCTGCGAGATCCAGCGACTTTGGATCAACCCGTTCATCGCCCAGGACATATAGCGCGCTGCTCGCATTATCCGCCACCGTGTCGACGATTCCGATCTTCTGGGTGTCAAACCGCGTGTCGACGAGTTCAAAGCAGGCCGCAACCGAGCCTGTTGCCTCAAGGACCATTTCCGGGGTCACGCCGCTGGTCGGAAGCGGCGCTTTCATGATGAGGGCAATTTCTGCCTCGATCATCGGCGTCATCATATGGTCCGCAATCGCTACCGCGGCGCCATTCGGAATTTCCATGGCGTCGGTCAGAAAGCCGAAATCCGGCTCATCAATTCCAAGCAGCTGCTGGACCGGCTTCGCTGTCAGCCCGATCTTCTTGCCAACCAGTTTTTCGCCCGATGCCTGACGGTGCTGGAGGACCGCCATGGAAACACCGTAAGCGTCCTCGACGGTGAATTCCGGATGGCGCCGGCTGATGAGCGGAATGGTCTTCCGATTGCGCATGGCAGAATAGAGTTCCGAGGCAAGATCCTGCGAGATCTTTGTTTTCTCCACTGTTTTCCTCCCTGAAGGTTTCCTGACGGACGTGCCGGTCCTGAGACATGGGCCCGCACCTGCCAGTGCGGACCCTCTGCGACCAGGCATCTCCCCACCCGGCGCGTCGTAATGAACCTATAGAGTACAGGCTTGCATTCAATTGATCCGTGGAAACGCGGTATTTCGCAATTGATCAAGCCGAAGTCGGGATCAGGCCCTGCAGCGCCGCCGGATCCCGACCAATGAACCCGAACAATTTCTCTGCCTCCGGGCGGAAATCACCGACTTTCCAAAGTGTCCGTCATGGGAAGACCGATCGACCTGGACCACCAGGTCCCTGCCTTCGTGCTGGGGCCGCCTTGTCACCAGGTTGCAACAAAATGGCTTGATCAGCCCCCAGACGGACTCGCGGACCTTTCCTTTCCGGGAAGCCTTGCTGACCGCGTTCAAAACAACACCAGGGATTGATTTATTGTTTGACCACTCGCAACAATGGATCAAGAGCGAATGCGAGCGCTCCTGCACATTGCCCTTTAAAACAATACGTGCTCGAAGCTCATTCGCCTTTGAGCGGGAGGAAATCTATGACATCCAGACTCGCGGCCTTCGCCAGGCTTTCAGCCTTTGTCTTTGCCGGAGCAATCATTCTGTCGGCATGCAGCGGCGATAGTCCTCCTGCTGAACTGGAAACACCGGCCGGAGATGGATCCTCCGGTGTGACCATCGAACGCCTGCTCAATGCCGCCCGGACACCGGAAGAATGGCTGACCTATGGCGGCACCTATGATGAACAGCGTTACGCCCGCCTATCCGGGGTGAACAAGGACAATGTCGCAGATCTCGGCGTTGCCTGGACCTATGACCTCGCCACCAGTCGCGGCGTTGAATCCACGCCCATCATTCATGACGGCATCATGTATGTGACCGGCGCCTGGTCGATTGTGTATGCCCTCGATGCAAAGACAGGCCAATCTCGTCTATGGCGTACGGATCGAACAAACCGACTTCACATCACAGGGAACGATTCTCGATGACAGTGGCGTGACGCAAACCATCAATGCATCCAATGATTATACCAGCGTCCTGCCAAGCATTCATGCGAATTTCGATCTCAGAGACGATCTGAAACTGCGTTTGTCCGCCTCGACAGGTATATCGCGTCCGACTTATAAGGAAATGCGCGCCTCGCAATCGGTGAACGTAACGAATGCGCCTCCGGAAGTCACTGGCGGAAACCCATACCTCGATCCGGAAGAATCCTGGGGGATCGATGCTGCAGTCGAGTGGTATTTCGCCCCCGCCAGCATCGCGTCTGTCGGTGCCTATTACCGCAAGATCGACAATGTGATCTATCCGGGGTCCTCCACCGTGGACGGATCGGTGTATGCACCTGGAATCATTCCGGCGGGCACGGCAACGACCTACAATTCCTTCTTTAATGGCAAGGACGGGGAACTGTCCGGTCTCGAGTTCAATCTCATCTATTCGGCAGCAGATTTCCTGCCGGAACCTTTCGACGGCTTTGGTGCGAGCGGCAACGTCACTTTCATTGACTCGAGCTTCTATGCGCCGAACCTTGATGACACCTATTCCCTCCCGGGCACATCGGACACCGTCCTGAATGCCTCACTCTTCTACGAGAAGTTCGGATGGTCGGCACGCGTGAACTACCAGTATCGGGACGCATGGCTCTCCACGACGGAAAACGACTCGCTGACGGAGTACTGGGACGCGACCGAACGGGTCGATGCCTCCATACGCTACACGCTGCCACGGGAAGTCTTTGGTACCAATGTGACGCTGGCCCTCAACGGAAACAACCTGACCAATGAAGAGGATACCCGTTACGTCAATACAGTTGCCACGCCGAACCAGTATGAAGGCTTTGGCCGCCGCTGGGTCTTCTCGGTGCGGGTCGACTATTAGAGTCGATGACGGAATGCTGGCCCCGGTCCAGGGGCCAGCACATTCCCAAATTTGAAAGCAATCAGGAACGCACACATGAAATACACAATCCCTGTCCTGGCCCTGGCATTGACGGCAACATTAGGAGGTTGCGCGGCCGGAGTTCGCAAAGCCGCGTCCGCCACGCCTGTCCTTGTCGAGGAGGCCGAGGCGATCCTCGATAACGGCACGTATTCGCTTAGCTGGCGCACCACCGGCACAAACGCGCCGGTTGATATCTTTGTTTCAGGGACGCCAGATGGCGCCGCGGCACTTCAGATCGCAAATGACGTCACCGAAGGTAAACTGACCTGGACACCGGCTGAAGACCCAACCGGACGCACCTATTTCGTGGTCCGACCTGAAGCCGGAGAACCCTACATGACCGCCGTGAGGCTGCTGCCACTCGAAGGTGGCCGCAATTTCCGGGACCTCGGGGGCTACGAAACCGCCAATGGCCAACACGTAAAATGGGGCCGGCTCTTCCGTTCAGGTACCATGACACGGCTCACCGACGAAGATTACGATTACCTTGCCAGCATCGGCATTTCGACTGTCCTTGATCTTCGCACCAGCCAGGAACGAACAGCAGAACCCACAAACTGGCTCGCCGGAGACATAGACTATGTCACCTTTGCAGACCCTGCAGAAGACGATGCCAATCCACTTTCTGTCGTTTTCGCCTCGCCTGACGTAACACCGGAAGATGTCCGGTCCACCATGACGTCGCTCTATGCCGGAATACTAGACCAACAGAAGCCCGCTTACCGCGCCCTGTTTCGTGATCTTTCCGACGAAGATACACCGCTGGCATTCAATTGCTCTGCCGGCAAGGACCGGACCGGCGTTGGTGCCGCACTCATCCTGTCCGCCCTCGGCGTCCCGAGAGAAACCGTGGTCTCAGACTATGCTCTATCGGAACAGCTTGTTGACTACAGCGCTGAATTCCAGCTTTCAGAAAACGCTGCGGCTGAAGATGATGGACCTTACGCCTACCTCCGCCAGCTCCCGTCCGAGCTCGTCGCTCCGTTGATGCGGTCCGATCCAGCCTATATCGAATCTGTTCTGGATCACATCGATGCGGAATACGGTTCAGTGGAGAATTATATCATCAACGAACTTGGAGTTGATGAAATTCGTCTACAGAAAATCCGGCAAAGCCTGCTCGAGTAACCGACGGCGCACAATCATCACAAGGAACACTGTGCTGAACCGTTCTGACCAACTTCGCCATTCCGGACAGGATTCCGGAATGGCGCTTCCTTTGCTGGTACAGAGCGGGTAGAATGAGCTATTCCAGCTCCTGTCCGGCTACAGAGCAGCTGGAACTCACATAGAACACGCTCTCACTCCGACAGAAGTTAACGAGGGCGCCGCATCTATAAACACTCCCGCCCGAATAGCAGGCGGAAAAAACGCAACTTGGCATCTTCATTGCCTCACCCAAAGATAGCAAAACATGGGGTGGGACGCATGAAACTGCATGAAGCTGGCATTCAGCAATACGACTATACGTGGAAATTATCCCGAAGCCGCTGGGCCTGGGAATTCCTGCGGCGCAATCCGGAATTCCTGGCAGACACCGCGCGGCACAGCGCAGACGAACTTTCCACAAGGGAGGCGTGCAGAAGCATTACCATTATTCGGCCACGCACCGATCAGTGCGATGCCGAACGGTGGGGGCTGGCATTCTTCCCCGACCCTTCGCAAAATGGGTTTGATGCCAATGTCTTCTGGTCCGCCGGCCTCTACCCGCGGCAGGTGCAGGTCCAGGTCGGCCCATGTGGCCCGGGTGAGCACTGTGACATTTATGAGAAAACCACGAGCGTTTGCCGTATCATTCACCTGACCGACACATCCGGCCGCGAACTCCTGCTCCTGAAAGGCAATGGCTGCGTTGTTCAGGTCCGCTGCACAGGCATGTCCCTGCTCGCAATGGAACCGGTCCGCATGAGGTTCCTCATAGAAGGCGGTGAAAACCTCGAACAACGCTACCGCATACTGAAAGAAGCGCACCGTATTTATGGGGACGACTCCTCGCACGAATTCGCGATCTGGAGCCGGGGCGGGCTTTCCCTCCGCAATGCGCTCGTCGCTTTCGACTGCCACGCAGCAAGCCTCTCGCTCCGGGACACGGCCGCTGTAATCTACGGAAAGGACCGTGCGGACGAAGCCTGGGCTGGTCCCAGCCGGTCAATGAAGGACGAGATGCGCCGGGCGCGCGCCCGAGGGATAGAACTCGTAGGTGGCGGATATCGCGACCTCCTGATTCAATCACCGAAAATTCCTCAGGCCGCATAAAGACCCGCACAGAATGCGCCTCATGGTGCATCATGCCGAGCACAATCTCTCACCGACAAGTCCGCTTCAGAAGCGATACGTTTTGGACGGCTTTACTGAGTTCTTTGGGAGCAGATCCCCTTGGCCGGCTCTCGCGAGGCTATCCAGTCAGCGAGGGCACTCTTCATCCCTCCAACTTATGATTGGCCTGTGTCGCCTCCGTTGACCGGCCCGCCCCTTCGGATACGCCGGCGCCGCGGGGACTCGCCGGCCGGGGCGCGACCAATTGGAGTGTGAGAGACCTCAGGACGCCCTCTTCTGTGCCGTCTCGGGCAGCGGTTTCAGCCATTTGCCGTAAACGGAGACCTGCTGGCGCTCGAAGCCGAGCGCTTCGTAGAATTTCTCAGCCCGCTCGTTTCCTTCACGGACCATGAGCTCAAGCTTCGGCGCGCCGCGCGACAGGAGCCAGAGACCAGCCTCTTCCATGAGTTCGCGGCCAAGGCCTTTGCCTTGGAAGGCCGGATCGGCGGCTAGGTAATAGACCCAGCCTCGGTGTCCGTCGTGCCCTGCCATGACAGAACCGACGAGCTGGTCCCCCACATGGCCGACGAGGATTGTGGCATCGCGGGTGGCTACCGCCCGGCCGATATCGTCATTCGGATCGTTCCAAGGCCTCGTCAGGCCGCAGGCTGCCCAGAGCGCGACCAAGGCTGTCCGGTCCGACTCCCGGAAATCTCGTACATGCATCGTCATAACCGCCCTGTTCTGGAAGATTCGGACAAGTCTTGCCAGCACAGATGACTCTTGCAGGCAGTCCAGCACCCGGATGCGCAATGACTGCGCCAGAAAGCCCGGGATGCCCCGTTTTGCCACAGGCACGCGCTTCTCCCTCACGCCTCGAAAAGTCCTCGCCCGGCGGGTGTGGGCGGACGGCACGTCTGGCCGGGCGCGCCGCATGCGCAAGGCGACGGTTTGGGGTGATTGTTGGCGTCTTGAGGCCTCCTACCTTCCCGCCTTGCGCATGCCGCTTGTCCGCCCGGCCTGCCGGCCTTTTCCGCCGCCCACCCCCGCCTGTCGCGGGGAGGAACGCGGCAGAGAAGGAGACCCGACATGACCTGCGAACCCGCAACCCCGGCACCCCTTGGAACAGCTACCGCACTCCCACCAGAAGACATCCCCCGCATCTACGTGGCGTGCCTTGCGGCCTACAATAATGGTTGCCTGCACGGGCGCTGGATCGATGCCACCACCCCGGATGAGATCATGGCCGAAGTTCGCACCATGCTGGCGGCTTCCCCCATTCCGGGTTCTGACGAGTGGGCCCTGCATGACCATGAAGGCTTCGAAGGTGCGAGCCTGTCTGAATACGCCTCCTTCGAGACCGTGTGCGCGCTGGCCGACTTCATTGCTGAGCATGGCCGCCTTGGCGCGAAGGTCTATGGCTATTTTGGCAACGACCTCGACGAGGCCCGCGCCGCCTTCGAGGACTATGCCGGTGAATATCGCTCCTCCGCCGACTTCGCCGAGGAACTGACTCGCGACACCGGCACCGAAATCCCGCCCTCCCTAGACTACTACATCGACTGGCAGGCACTTGCCCGCGACATGGCCCTCAATGGCGAAATCCTCGTCTTCCAGACGGGCTTCGATGAAGTCCATGTTTTCTGGACGCGGTGAAGGGGGCGAGCATGACCTTCATCGAACGTTTTTGCTCATTCGTCTGCGCAGGTGACACGATCACCTGTGAGGCGGACGGATTCACCGTGATGGCACAAATCGTCCTGGACGATTGCCGCGATGCGCCAGACCAGCGACAGGATGGATTCTGGCCGTCGCTATACATTGGAGACCCCGGCTTCATTGGCCCCGGAAACAGGTTCCGGGAGCGGTTCGCCAAGGCGCAGGCCGAAGCAGAAGCCGTCATGGAAGGCTGGCGCAAGGGCGACTGGTTCTATTGCGGGATCGTGCTCTCCGTCGCGCTCGAAGGCGTCACGCTGGATGCTCACGCGGCAAGCCTCTGGGGTGTCGAGGCCAACTATCCGGGATCGGATAATGTCTACCTCACCGAGGTGGCAGACGAACTTCTCCAGGAGGCCTTGGACGCCGCCCACGCCGTGCTTGCGCGTCTCCGCGCAGCTCCGGCAGGCGAGGCGCGGGCATGAGCCGCGCCCTCACGGAGAGCGAACGGTTTCTGGGTCCGCGCCCCGAGATGACGCTGGTTGTTGAGGACGACCGCGTTGTCGAAATCTGGGTGGCAGGCCGCGCGCCGCGCATTGCGATCCGCGACTATGACTGGGGCCGGACAGACCCGGCCCCGGCCTTCGACCGCGAAGGCTTTCCCTATTCCAATATTCACTGGAGCGGCCCGGCATGGGCGCTTGGCCTCTCCCTTTATCCGCCAGAAAAGGAGACCCCGATGGCACAGCCCGACCTCACCCACATTCCGCTCGATCAGCTGAGCGTTTCGAAACTCAACATGAGGGCCGGACGCAAGAAGCCGGACGTGTCCGACATTCTACCGTCGATCCGCGAAAAAGGCATCCGCCAGACGCTCCTCGTCCGCCGGGAAGGTGACGGCTTCGGCGTCATTGCAGGCCGCCGCCGCTACTTCGCCCTGTTCGAACTCGCCAAGGAAACCGGCACAAATCCGCTCGTCCCTTGCGCCATCATGAGCGAGGAAGATGCCGCCTCAGCTATTGAGGCATCCATCATCGAGAATGTCGCCCGCCTGCCTGCCACGGAGATGGAACAATATGTGGCGTTTCGGAAGCTGGCAGACGAAGGCAAAGCGCCCGAAGACATCGCAACCTTCTTCGGCGTGACTGAGCTTCTGGTGCGGCGTGTGCTCGCTCTTGCGGGCCTCGCCACGCCGATCCGCAAACTCTACGCCGAGGACGAGATTGACCGCGAGACGATCCGCGCCCTGACGCTGGCCACGCCTGCCCAACAAGCGGAATGGCTGAAGCTCTGGAACAGCGACACCGAGCGAGCACCGTTCGGACGCGCCTGCAAGGCATGGGTCACGGGCGGCAGCACGATCACCACCGACAAGGCGCTGTTCGACCTTGCAACGTACACCG
>Ga0209607_1000182_pt1 | contig 56424 bp, 41 predicted proteins | sample AD_UKC117_MetaG_FD_184413 | JGI IMG/M metagenome (GOLD analysis project Ga0209607, IMG submission 184413) | Active sludge microbial communities of municipal wastewater-treating anaerobic digesters from Hong Kong - AD_UKC117_MetaG (SPAdes)... | ecosystem: Engineered > Bioreactor > Anaerobic >... | reverse complement strand
ACGACGATGCAGCTCGAAACCTTCGGCCTGATCAGCCGCCATCGACAGGGTCTGCTGTTTCATGGTTCATGCGCTATGGACTGAAAGCGATATCTTCGCCGATCGGGATGACTTGTTCAGCGTTGCCTTAGTCAGGGTCGGTTGCTTTCTGACGACCCAGGAAGCGCAGCGTGACCCAGACGGCCAGTCCCAGCGCGCCGGCCACCATGCAGCCGACATGCAGGCTGCTCAGCGAAATCACAAACAGCATGGCATTGCCCTCGGCGAACGGTGCCAGCGGATGCATGTCGCTGTGCATGAAGCTGTCGAGCAGGACATGGCTTAGCGTTCCGATCAGGCATCCGGCAATGATGGGCGCCCAACCAGCCTGCGGCGCGACACGCAGCCAGGCCAGACGGTGTGCGGACAGCTGGAAGTTGGCAAGGCGAGCCAGCCACGGATAAAGCCATCGCGTCAGCGGCATCGCCAGCAGGGCAATCGGAATGGCGCCGAGATAGGTGTGGGTCGGGCCGTGCAGCACGGCGTCGCCGCGAACCATGCGGATCAGCGGTTCGAGGTCGATCAGTATCTGCGACACTCCGAAGCCGACCAGGCTGAAGTGGCGTCCCAGCACGACCTTGGCGGCCATGCCGGGGCCCATGTGCAGTGGCGTGAAGGGCATGGTGTGGCGTCTCAGCGAATGCGAATCCAAGACGCTACTCTAGGCCATCGAACACGGATGGTCAGCGGCATGGCGAAGACGCGCAGCATGTATGTGTGCAGTGAATGTGGCGGCGAACACAGCAAGTGGCAGGGCCAGTGCGCTGATTGCGGCGCCTGGAACACCCTCAGCGAGTTCCGCATCGAGAAGGGACCAGCGGCCGCACGCACGCGTACGGGCTATGCCGGCGCAGATGATCGCGCGAAGCCCGTCAGGCTGGCGGATGTGTCAGGCGAACAGGCCGAGCGCGTCAGCATCGGCATCGGCGAGCTGGATCGCGTGCTGGGCGGCGGGCTGGTGCGCGGCTCGGTGGTGCTGGTTGGCGGCGATCCTGGCATCGGCAAGTCCACGCTGCTGCTACAGACCGCATCGAAGCTAGCCGGCGACCTGCCCGGGCTGTACGTCAGCGGCGAGGAAAGCCTGGCGCAGATTGCCTCGCGCGGCGGTCGTCTGGGGCTGGATCTGTCCCGCATCGACGCGCTGGCCGAGACCTGCGTGGAGCGCATCATCGACCAGCTGCAGGAAAGCAAGCCGGCGCTTGCGGTCATCGATTCGATCCAGACCATCTACAGCGAAGAACTGACTGCCGCACCGGGTTCGGTGAGCCAGGTGCGCGAATCGGCGGCGCGGCTGACGCGCTTCGCCAAGCAGACCGCGACCAGCCTGTTCCTGGTCGGCCACGTCACCAAGGAAGGCGGCATCGCCGGACCACGCGTGCTGGAGCACATGGTCGACGCCGTGCTGTATTTCGAGGGCGAGTCCGGCAGTCGCTTCCGCGTGCTGCGCGCCTTCAAGAACCGCTTTGGCGCGGTAAACGAACTGGGCGTGTTCGCGATGACCGAAGGCGGACTGCGTGAGGTGTCCAATCCCTCGGCGATCTTCCTCTCCGGCAAGCCGGAAACCACGCCGGGCAGCTGCGTGATGGTGACCCGCGAAGGCACGCGGCCGCTGCTGGTCGAGGTGCAGGCGCTGGTCGATTCCTCGCCGCTGTCGAATCCGCGCCGGGTGGCCGTCGGCTTCGAACAGAACCGGCTGGCGCTGCAGTTGGCGGTACTGCATCGGCACGGTGGGATTTCGGTCAGCGATCAGGACGTCTTCGTCAATGTGGTTGGCGGCATCCGCGTGCAAGAAACCGCTGCAGATCTGCCGGTACTGCTGGCCGTGCTGGGCTCATTGCGTGACCAGCCGCTGGCACGACGCACGGTGGCTTTTGGTGAAGTCGGGCTTTCCGGCGAAATCCGCCCGGTGCCGAACGGCGAGGAGCGTCTGAAGGAGGCCGCCACGCACGGCTTCGAGCGTGCCATCGTGCCCAAGGCCAATGCGCCGAAATCCGGCAAGGTCGGCGGGATCGAGGTAATCGGTGTCGAGCGGCTGGCGGAAGCGCTGGAAGCCGCGTTCTGAGGCGATCCCGCCTCAGGCGTGGGTCAGTTCGCCGAGTTCGCGATAAAGCAGTTCGGCGTTGCCAAGGTTGATCTCCACCAGGCGCTTGAGCTTGGTGAAGCTGTCGAGGTCGATCTTTTCGCAGGCGAAGGCGAGGCTGCCGTTGTGGGCGCGCGCCAGCGTGCAGGTCATGCCGATCATCACGCCGCCGCCAAGCCGGATGTCCAGGCGGAAACGGTTGCCACCATTGGGTTCGAAATCCTCCGGACGGCTGATGAGGCAGCCGCGCAGGCACAGGTCGATCAGCTCGCTGGTCCACATCGCCTTGGGCGAATACAGGCGTACGCTGCCTTCCACCGGAAAGCGATGAAAGCGTCGACGTTCGTTCCCCAACGAATCCACTCGATACGGTCCTTGTGCGTGGTCAGGTGCCGCGCTGCAGAATGACTTCCAGCACGAACTTGCTGCCGAAGAATGCCAGCAAAAGCAGCAACATGGCGAGCAATGTCCAGCGAACCGCACGTTTGCCGCGCCAGCCGAAGCGCCAGCGGCCGAACAGCAGCACGCCAAAAGCAGCCCAGGCGAGCAGCGATAGTACCGTCTTGTGCACGAGGTGCTGGGCAAAGAGGTTGTCGACGAACAGCACGCCGGAGAGCAGCGCCAGCGTCAGCACCACGAAGCCCGCGGCGATCAGCCGGAACATCAGTGATTCCAGCAACGTCAGCGGCGGGAAACGGTGCATCAGCGTGCGCAGTTCGTGGTGGCGCAGCGCCTGTTCCTGGCGCCATAGCAGCAGGGCCAGCAGTGCGGCGACGGCGAGCATGGCGTAGGCCAGCAGCGCCAGTCCCGCGTGCAGCTGCACCGGCCAGCTCATGTTTTCGGGCGCATGGATGCCGAACAGACCGTAGGCCAGCACGCTGATTGCGGCGATCGGATACACCACCATCCCCAGCAGCTGGAAATGCCGTCCCCAGGCCACGGCACTGCTGATCAGTGCCATGCCGGCGCCCACCAGCGACAGCGCCGCGATGACGTGGATGTCGGGTCCGCCGATGCGATGCCAGGTCCAAACATGCGCGCCGAGGTGCAGGGCGGCACCGAGCAGGCCGATGACCACGCCCATGCGGCGCATGCCTTCGCTGTCCGCGCGCGCGGGTCGCCAGCCACCCAGCAGCAGGATGGCAGCGGCGTAGCAGATCAGCGCGGCGAGCGAGAGGACAAGCATCCGGTCAGTTTGGCACAGGGCATGGGAGCGGGAAACGCCGGCATGTGGCCGGCCGGCGTTCCCGGGCCGCTCTGACGTTATACTGCGCGGCCTTGATTTCCCCGTAGTCCGTTCCGTCCATGTTCGAATCCCTGACCCAGCGACTGTCGTCCACCGTCCAGACCCTGCGCGGCCGTGGACGGCTGAGCGACAGTAATATCCGCGACGCGCTGCGCGAAGTCCGTATCGCCCTGCTGGAGGCCGACGTGGCCCTGCCGGTGGTGCAGGCGCTGACCCAGCGCATCAAGCAGCGCGCCATCGGCCAGGAAGTGGCGAAGAGCCTCACTCCGGGCCAGGCACTGATCAAGGTCGTCCGTGACGAACTGACCACGGTGATGGGTTCGCAGGCCAACGAGCTGAATCTCGCCGTGTCGCCGCCGGCCATTGTGCTGATGGCCGGCCTGCAGGGCGCGGGCAAGACCACCACCGTCGGCAAGCTGGCCAAGCTGCTGAAGGATCGCCAGAAGAAGAAGGTGATGGTGGTCAGCTGCGACATCTATCGTCCGGCCGCCATCCAGCAGCTGGAAACGCTGGCCAAGCAGGTGGATGTGCTGTTCCACCCGAGCAGCGCCGGCGACGATCCGGTAGCCATTGCCAAATCCGCGATCGACGCGGCGAAGAAGAATTACGCCGACGTGCTGCTGGTCGATACCGCTGGCCGCCTCGCCATCGACGAGGCGATGATGGCGGAGATCAAGGCGCTGCACGCGGCGATCGAGCCTTCCGAAACGCTGTTCGTGGTTGACGCCATGACCGGCCAGGATGCCGCCAATACCGCCAAGGCCTTCAGTGAGGCGCTGCCGCTGACCGGCGTGGTGCTGACCAAGACCGACGGCGATGCCCGTGGCGGTGCTGCGCTGTCGGTGCGCTATATCACCGGTCGGCCGATCAAGTACATCGGTGTCAGTGAGAAGCCCGACGGCCTCGACGTGTTCCACCCGGATCGCGTGGCCAGCCGCATCCTCGACATGGGCGACGTGCTGTCGCTGGTCGAGGAAGTCGAGCGCAAGGTCGACCACGAGAAGGCCGCGAAGCTGGCCGAGAAGGTGGTCAAGGGCAAGAAATTCAACCTCGAAGACATGCGCGAGCAGCTGCAGCAGATGCAGAACATGGGCGGCCTGACCGGTCTGCTCGACAAGCTGCCGGGCGTTGGCCAGATCTCCGAGCAGATGAAAAGCCAGGTCAACGACAAGCACCTGGTGCGGATGGTCGCCATCATCGACTCGATGACCAAGAAGGAGCGCCGGCACCCGTCGCTGCTGAACGGCTCGCGTCGCGCGCGCATTGCCCGTGGTTCCGGCACCACGCCGGCCGACGTCAACCGCCTGCTGAAGCAGTTCCAGCAGATGGAAAAGATGATGTCGAAGATGGGCGGCGGCAAGCTGCGCGGGATGATGCGCGGCATGAAGGGAATGATGGGCCGGGGCGGCCCCGGCGGCATGCCGTTCGGCTGAGCATTCCCGGGTTCACGTCCCTGTCAGGCCGGGGTTTCCATTTGGAGAGCCGCGGTATTACAATGTCCCGTTCACCGCGCCGGATTTTCTGTCAGGCGCCGGGCCTTCAACTTTCATAGAGAAACATCATGGTCAAGATCCGTCTGACCCGTGGCGGCGCCAAGAAGCGTCCGTTCTACCACATCGTTGTCACCGACCAGCGCAACAAGCGCGATGGCCGTTCGCTGGAGCGTCTGGGTTACTTCAACCCGATCGCCAGCGGCCAGGACAAGTCGCTGGACATCAACATGGACCGCCTGCAGCACTGGGTGGGCCAGGGTGCGCAGATGAGCGACAAGGTCAGCGCGCTGGTCAAGCAGGCCGGCAAGGCCGCCTGATCCCTGCGGTGACGAACGATGGCCGCTGACAAGCCAGCGTCCATCGAGCTGGGTCGCATCGCCGGGGTTTTCGGCGTGCGCGGCTGGCTGAAGATCGAGTCCTGGACCGATCCCCGCGAAGCCATCTTCGACTATCCGGAGTGGCACCTGTCCCGTCAGGGTTCCGATGCGGCCACGCTGGTCAGGCATCTGGAAGGGCGCCCGCAGGGCAAGGGTCTGGTGGTTCGTCTGCCGGGCATCGATACCCAGGAAGCGGCACGCGAGCTGATCGGCCAACGCATCAGCATCCTGCGCGAAGACCTTCCGGAACCTGCGCCTGGCGAGTTTTACTGGGCCGACCTCGAAGGTTTGTCTGTCAGTACCGTGGACGGCGTGGCGCTGGGTCGCGTATCCCACCTGATTGCCACCGGTGCCAATGACGTGCTGGTGGTGCAGGGGGAGCGGGAACGTCTGATTCCCTTCGTGCAGCCCGACGTGGTGCGCGACGTGGATCTGCAGGCGGGCACGCTGACGGTCGATTGGGATGCTGATTTCTGATGCTGTGAGAAATCGGGCATCCTGCCGCGATTCTCACGAAAACGATCACGGCGGAGTCGTGCCACGTTTTCCGCATCGGTCGCTTGCGCGACAGCTGCGACGGCACATCCCAGTGCCGAATCGCGGTTGACGCGCTCCAGATGGTAGGAGTCAGCCATGCGTATCGACGTGGTCAGCCTGTTTCCCGAGTACTTCGGGCCCGGCATGGCGCCGGGGGTGATCGACCGGGCGCGCCAGCGCGGCCTGCTCGACATCGAGGCCTGGAACCCGCGCGACTTCACCGAGGACAACTACCGGACGATCGATGATCGGCCTTTCGGTGGCGGCCCGGGCATGGTGATGCTGGTCGATCCGCTGCGGCGCGCGCTGCAGGCGGCACGGGCGGCGGCTCCGGAACCGGTGTCGACGATCTACCTCAGCCCGCAGGGTCGGCCGCTTACCCAGAAGCGGGCGCGTGAGCTGGCGGCGATGCCCCGACTGCTGCTGCTTTGCGGCCGCTACGAGGGCGTCGACGAGCGTCTGGTGGCGGCGGAAGTCGACGAGGAAATCTCCATCGGCGACTACGTCATCTCCGGTGGTGAGCTGGCGGCGGCGGTATTGATCGATGCCGTGGGGCGGCTGCAGGAAGGCGCGCTCAACGACGCCGACAGCGCCGCGCAGGATAGTTTCGAGGATGGTCTGCTCGATTGCCCGCACTACACGCGGCCGGTGGAGCATGAACTGGGCGAGGTGCCGGCGGTACTGCGATCCGGCGACCACGCGGCCATCCGTCGCTGGCGTCGCCAGCAGTCGCTGCTGCGGACGCGGGATCGTCGTCCGGATCTGCTGGCGCTGGCGGAACTGAGTCCGGAGGACCGTCGCTGGCTGTCTTTGCAGGGCGACAGCAACGAGGATTGACCGGCGTTTCGTGGGCCCAAGGCAAGGGGTTCCCGGACAGACCGGATAAAGCACTGGCATTACGCCAGATTTTCAAGCTACAATGTGCAGCTTCCCGACGCGAACGCAGTCCGCGTGCGCAACAGAACAACTTCAGGTCGGCAAAATCATGAGCAACCTTATCCAGCAATTCGAAGCCGAGCAGGCGCAGCGTCAGCTGCCGGATTTCGGCCCGGGCGACACCGTGATCGTCAACGTCAAGGTCAAGGAAGGCAACCGCGAGCGCGTGCAGGCCTATGAAGGCGTGGTCATCGCCAAGAAGAACGCCGGCCTCAACTCCGCGTTCACCGTGCGCAAGATTTCGCACGGCGAAGGCGTCGAGCGCGTGTTCCAGAGCCACAGTCAGGCCATCGACTCGGTCGTGGTCAAGCGTCGTGGCGCAGTGCGTGGTGCCAAGCTGTACTACCTGCGCGATCGCGCAGGCAAGTCGGCCCGCATCAAGGAAAACCTCAACTATCACGCGCCGACCGACGCCGCCTCCGCGGAGTAAGGTCGAACGCAAAGGCCACGGCATTGCCGTCGGCCACAGGCACGCAAACGGTCGCTTCGGCGGCCGTTTTGCGTTTCCGGCGTTGTCGTCGCGAAGGCGGCTACCCTTGAATTCCGCGCGCTGGGTCCCATCTTTCGCGCAGCGAAATTCATAGCGGAGCCCGCCCATGAGCGACACCACTGCCGACACCATCGAAACCCGTCCGTTCGAAGCCGAAGTGGCCCAGGTCCTGCACCTGGTCACGCACTCGCTGTACTCGAACAAGGACGTGGTCCTGCGCGAGCTGATTTCCAATGCGTCGGATGCCTGCGACAAGCTGCGCTTCGAGGCGTTGGCTGATGAATCCCTCTATGCAGGGCAGGCCGATCTGCGCATCGACATCCGCTTCGATGCCGAGGCACGCACGCTGTCGGTGATCGACACCGGTATCGGCATGAGCCGCGAGGAGCTGATCGAGAACCTCGGCACCATTGCGCGCTCGGGCACCCGCAAGTTCCTGGAAGCCATGGCCGAAAGCCAGCGCGCCGATGCGGCGCTGATCGGCCAGTTCGGCGTGGGCTTCTATTCGGCCTTCGTGATCGCCGACAAGGTCAGCGTCACCACGCGCCGTGCTGGCAGCGATGATGCCTGGCGCTGGGAATCCGATGGCGCCAGCGCCTACACGCTGGAAGCCGCCGACGGTGAGGTGCCGCGAGGCACCCAGATCACGCTGCATCTCAAGGGCGGCGAGGACGAATTCCTCGCGGCGTGGAAGCTGCGCTCGCTGGTGCAGCGCTACTCCGACCACATCGGCTTCCCGATCCGCATGGCCAAGCTCGGCGACGATGGCAAGCCTGGCGACGAAATGGAGACGGTCAACCAGGCCGCCGCGCTGTGGACGCGCGCCAAGTCGGAGATCACCGACGAGGAATACCAGGCCTTCTACAAGCACATCAGCCATGACTTCAATGACGCGCTGAGCTGGTCGCACAACCGTGTTGAGGGCAACCAGAACTTCACCTCGCTGCTGTTCGTGCCGGCCAAGGCGCCGTTCGACATGGCGTTTGGTCGCGATGAGCGCCAGGGCCTGAAGCTCTATGTGAAGCGCGTGTTCATCATGGACGCCGCCGAGCAGATGCTGCCGAACTACCTGCGTTTCGTGCGCGGCGTGGTCGATTCCGACGATCTGCCGCTCAACGTCAGCCGCGAAATCCTGCAATCCAACCGCCAGGTCGAGCGCATCAAGGGCGCGCTGGTGAAGCGTACGCTCGACATCCTTGACCGCGTCGCGGGCGATGAGGACGGCTCAAAGTACCTCGGTTTCTGGGGCGAGTTCGGCAACGTGCTGAAGGAAGGCATCGTCGAGGACGCCAGCAATCGCGAGCGCATCGCCAAGCTGCTGCGCTTCCCGACCACGCAGAGCGCCAATGCCGACGAGCTGCATTCGCTGGATGACGTGATCGGCCGGATGAAGCTGGGCCAGGAAGGCATCTACTACCTCACCGCCGATGGCTGGAACGCGGCCCGCAACAGCCCGCAACTGGAGGCGCTGAAGGCGCGTGGTGTCGAAGTGGTGCTGATGCACGAGCGCGTCGACGAGTGGATGATCGGCTACCTCAGCGAATACGCTGGAAAGCCGCTGAAGAACATCGCCAAGGGCGACCTCAAGCTCGACGAGCTGCCGGAAGACGAGTCGTCCAAGCAGGCGCGCGAGGAAGCCGCCGAGCAGGTCAAGGGTGCGGTGGAGAAGCTCAAGACGGCGCTGGGTGATCGCGTTGCCGATGTGAAGCTGTCAACGCGACTGACCGATTCCGCCAGCTGCCTGGTGCTGGGCGAGCATGACATGGCCCTGCACATGCAGCGCCTGTTGAAGGCCGCCGGACACGACGCCCCGGCCGGCAAACCAACGCTGGAGGTCAATCCGCGCCACGCTCTGGTCAAGCGTTTCGATGCCGAAACCGACCCGGGACGGGCCAGTGACCTCGCCCTGTTGCTGCTGGAGCAGGCGCAGCTGGCCGAAGGCGCACAGCTGGATGATCCGGCCGGCTTCCTGAAGCGGGTAAACAGCCTGATCGGCTGACGGGAAATCCGGCTACGGAGTACCGCCGGTGCGTGGCACCGGCGGTACTCATCCGTTTCAAGCCTCAGGGCTGTTCGAAGCCATCGGTGAAGACGGTATCGGATAGCACGGCGTTGACCGTGATGCTGACCGTGGCGAGAGCCGACTGGTCGGTGCCATCGCTGACCTTGAAGGTGAAGCTGTCGGCGCCGGTGTAGCCGGCATCAGGCGTGTAGATCAGGTTGGGCGGTGAGCCGGACACCGTGCCATGCGCGGGAGCGGTGCCGGGCAGGTAGGTCAGCGGGTCGCCGTCGGCGTCGCTGGCGGTGAGCGTGATCGACACGCTGCTGTCCTGGTCGACATCGACCGACTGGCTGTCTGCGACCGGCGCGTTGTTGCCGCTGCGTGGTGCGACATCAATGCTGGTGGTGACCGCGCTGGATTCATGCGTGGCCGACAGCATGTAGCTGACGCGAAGCTCACGGGCACCCACCGAGTCGAAGTTCATCGTACAGTCGAAGCGGATCGCATTCGGCGGGCTGGCCAGTGGCAGCACGTTGTCGTCGCGGCAGGTTTCGCCGGTGCTGGCCTGGACCACGATCTGGCCGTCCGCCGGCGTGCTGGCGTCGCCGACCACGCGGAAGTTCATCGTCGTCGCCACACCCACTTCGGCACCAAGGAGGCTGGACGGGTTAACGTCGGTCGTGCTCGGTTCGACCATTCCGTCGCGCTCCATCAGGTAGAGCTGCGAGGCGATGCGGTCCTGGCCCAGCGACACGTAGCCGGCTTCCAGCTTCCAGTTGGAGTCATAGGCATTGACGATCACGTAGCGGCCGTCGGCGCTCATGCCAATGCCAATTCCCTGGTTCTTGGATTCCGTATTGGTGCTGTCCTGGCTGACGCGGCGCGTGCTGCCCGTCACGCGGTCGCGGACAAAGGCATCGATGCCGTTATTGGTATCCGCGGCGTCGCCCGCCTGTGCCAGATTGCCGGCGTAACTGGTGAACATCACGTAGCGGCCGTCGGCGGAAATGCGCGAGTACGTCCCATAGCAATAGTCATTGCCCGCCTGCTCGACGTTTGAACTGTTCTTGCCAACTACCTCGGTGATGGCGGTGGCCGGCGTATGGACCATGTAGTCGCAGTCGTTCGTATCGTCCGACAGGCTGTCGCCCAAGTTATCCGCATTTGTACCGAACAGGATGGTGCTGCCGTCGTCACTGATGCTCGGTCCATAGCTGTCGTCGTCGCCCTCATCGCCGGCGGTCGAGACGCTGACCCGCGTCGTGATATGCGTCTGGCGATCATGCAGGAACACATCGCGCTGGCCGTTGGTGTCGTTCGCCACCAGGTTGGTGGCCCAGGAATCGAACACGACCTTTCTGCCATCCGCCGAGATGCCGGGGGAGTTGGAGTCGCTGTCGGCGGAATTGCCTATCGAGTCACGGCTGATCAGCTCGATGTCGCCTGTGTCGAGATCGACATGGAAGACATTCGCGTTGCTGCTAAGCAGGTCGGTGGTCAGGTTGGTGGCGTCGGAGATGAACACCACGTGCCGGCCATCGGCGGAGATGGCGGGATCGGAGCTGGCGTCATTGGCCTCGGTGCCGAAGGCATTGACCGTGATGCGCTGGTTGGTTCCGCTCAGGCGGTCCCAGATGAAGATGTCCTTCCTGTCGTTGGTGTCGTTGGGCACGATGTCGCTGCGGTAGGAGCCGTAGGCCACGTAGCGGCCATCCGCCGATAGCGAGGGGTTGTCGCTCCACAGGACGCTCTGCAGGTCGGGCGCGCCGGGGTAGGGATGCGAGACCCTGGTCGCCTGACCGGTCTTGCGGTCAAGCAGATAGATGTGGCCGACCTCGGCCTGCGGCAGCGGTGTTTCGCTGGGATCGATATTGCTGGCCTCGGAGACGAACACCACGTAACGCCCGTCATTGGAGATGTTCCGCTGCTGCGAGGGATAGGCGGGGGAGTCATCGTTGCCACCGGAAGCCACGCGAACACCCGCGTTGGGCTTGCTGATGCGTTCGGTGGCGAGCGTGGCGAGATCGGTCCGGAACAGGTCCACCTGGCCGTTGTTGTCGCCAGGGGCGGCCTCCGACGCGCTGGAAAGGTAGTAGAGCTGCTCGCCATCCGGACTGATCCAGGAATAGTAGGCCCGCCCGGGCTTGGCCAGATCCGGCGCGATGCGGGTGGTGGTGCCGGCGGTCAGGTCGCGGACGAACACACTGGTCATTATGCTGCCGGCCAGTCCGGCCAGCGCTCCGGAGTTGCTGGTGAAGGTCATCTTGCGTCCATTCTGGCTGAGGATCGGGTTGGGGAAGATGTAATCGTCGTTCAGCGCGCCACCGGTGGACTGGCTGCCCAGTTCCAGCGTTCCGTCCGCCATGCGGTAGACGTAGACGTCGCTTTTCGAATTGGTATCTGCCGCGACCAGCGGGGAATAGGCGATGAAAGACACATGGCTGCCATCGCCGGAAATCTGCGGGTCACCATTGTCGTCGGTGGGCTCGACGCCGTTTTCGTCAAGGCCGATCCGCGTGATGGTGTTGGCGATGTCGTCATGGACATAGACCTCCGGTACCCCGTTGGTGGTGAAGCCGCTGAGGAAATCCGTGGAGCTGCTGCCGAAGGCGACATAGCGGCCGGTATCGGACACGCTGGGCGCCGAGCTGACACCATTGCCGGGATCACCGCTGGATGCCTTGCTGATCAGTTTCACCGTGCCGTCCGCAACGCTGTAGGCGTAGATCTGCGGCAGTGGAATGGCGGCGATTTCGGCGGTGAGGTAGTTGGACACGGCAACGAACACCACCGTGCTGCCATCAGCGGAAATCGTCGGGCTATGGGCATAGCCGCTGCAGGGTGAACAAGGGACGCGTGGCTTGCTGATGCTGCGCTGGGTGTCCGTCTGGCGGTCGTAGAGGAAGACATCGCTGCCGCTGTGTTCCACCTCGCCCGTGGGATTGGCCGAGCTGCGATAGACCACGTAGCGGCCGTCACCGCTGATGCAGGCATCGTCGCTGGCGGCGCCAAGCTCATTGCCAAGCTGGTCCAGGCTGACCCTTGCGGTGGCATTGGCGACGGTGTCGCGGACGAACACGTCGTTGACCAGGTTGTTGTCGCCGTCGACCAGGTTGCTGGCGACGGAATCGAATACCACGTAGCGGCCATCGCTGCTGGCGATGTGGTCGCAGCTGTAGATCGGCACCGAGATCTTGGCGTTGGCCTGGCCATGGAGCATGGCCGGATCCTGCGGATAGATGAGGTCTTCCACCCAGTGCACCTGGGCCACAGCTGGCGTGATGGCGAGGCTTGCGAGCAGCGCGGCCATGATCGCCAGCAGCGCGGCGAGCGGTCGGCTGGCCTGTCGTTCCCGGGCTGGGCATCGGTGCTGCACGGTATCGGAAACGTTCGCGGTCATGGGCTGGGCCTGTGTGGACGAAGTCAGGGCCCAACCCTAGCCAGCGGCTTCGGGAAAGGATTGAAAAATTGATTCAATTTGTTGAAAGCTGAAAAAAGCGTTTCAGATCAGATGATTGAAAAATCACGGTTGCGCGGAATCGGCAGGCGGATCCGTCCGTCCGGGCTGCCATTTCTGAATCGCGACAAGGCGGCACGGCCGCGTCCGGCATGGTGGCGGGACAGCTCCTGTGCTCCAGCTTGTCGCCGCCTGGTGGGCGGGCCGAAGCCGCGCCTTCATTCGAATCCGTCGGAGAAAATCGGACCTGTCGGTTGGGTCCCGACATGGACCTCCACGGTGGTGGTGGCTGACGTATCGACACCGCCGTTCGCCGTGCCGCCACTGTCCATCAACGCGACATCGAAGCTGCAGATGCCATTGGCGCCTCCGGTCAGCGTGATACTCAGGTCGCCCGTGCCCGTGTCCACCGTCGGCAAGGAGGCAAAGCACCCCGCGGTCGCCATGCCCACATCGAAGCCCAGTGCCTGGCCGACCTCGTCGCTGGGTCCGGCGGAGATGCTGTCCGCCCAGCCCGGCACGGTGAGCGTGCTGCCTGCGGTAACCCAGAGCGTGGTGCTGCCCGGCGTGAAGATCGGTGCATCGTTGACCGGCGTGATGCTGATGGTGATCGTGGCATTGCTTGCATTCAGGCCATCGGACACCGTGTAGGGCAAGGTCAGCAGGCCGTTGGCGTCCGCCGGGACATCAAGGATGAAGGCACCGTCGGTCCGCACCGTGAGATCGGCGTTCCAGCCGGTACTGGTGACGTGGCTGCTGCTGCCGTAAGTGCTGACGAACAGCGTGTCGCCATCGATATCGCTGTCATTGGCCAGCAGGCCGTAGGCGGCCGGCTTGATCGACGGTATGGCGTCCTCCAACATCGGGTAGTCGTCGTCAATGGCTTCGGGTGGCGTGTTGCTGGACGTGGCCTGCACTTCGACCGCGCCGATGTCGCAGCCGCTGAGGGCGTTGCTCACGCTTGGGTCATCCACGGCACGCAGGCCGCTGAGCTCGTCAAAGAATCCGCGTTGATCCACGGTGAGGGCATTGCACTTGCCCTTGTCGATCGCGAAGCTGCCAGCCAGCGGTAAATGCGTAGGCGTGTATCCGCCGTTGTCGGCAAGCACATCGAGTTGCGGATGAATTTCCGCGAAATGCACGCCCACCCAGTCATCGTTGGCGTTTGGCTGTCCGGCGGGGAAGGTGGTGGTGTTGCCTGAATTGTTGCCGATCAGGTTGTAGCCGTAGGTGATGGCCTGCCCGGAAATATCGGGTGCCGAGATGTCGGAATTGTCGGTATTCAGCGCCGAAATGGTGTTGAACACGCTCATGGGCGTTGACGAGGCGGACCAGACCGAGCCACCGCCGTTAAGGGTTGTCTGATCATCGTTGCTGTCGGCGGTATTCAGGGTAAGCGTGCTGTGCTTGAGGATCAGTTCCCCGTGTTCCGACGGAAACCCCGGGCCACCCAGCGCAATGGCGCCGCCCACGCCTACGGCGCTGTTGTTGGAAAACGTGGACTGGCTGATGGTCAACGTGGATGCGGGTAGCAGGTTGGATGAGCGCATCAGGATGGCGCCGCCTGCCATGTCCGACTGAGGCTGCGCCAGCGGCAGATTGAACACCAGGTTGCCGACAAACGTGCTGTTTTCGATGGTGACCTGCTCGTTGGCGCCAATGAAGATCGCGCCGCCGCCGCTTTCGGTGGCGGTCTGCGTGTTCTGCACGTAGTTGTCCTGGAACAGGCTGTCGCGAATCGTGGTCTGTCCGCCGGCATTGCCGTAGATGCCCAGTGCGCCGCCGCCAAAATCCGTGTGGTTGTCGATGAATTTGACCCGTTCCAGTGTCAGGCTGCTGTTGGCGGACAACATCACCAGCATGGCGCCGCCGTAGTCGGACTGGCTGGGCTGGGTGCTGTTGTCGAAAAAGGTGACATCGCTGACTTCAAACACCGCGTTGGCGACGCCGTTCTGCACCACCATCGCCCGCCCGAAGCCGATGCCCGTGATGGTGACCAGATCGCTGTTCACACCGCGGATCGCCATGGACTCGTTGAGCGGGTAGGCGGTGATCGGAAAAAAGTGTGCGGGAAGAATGCTGGCGTCGAAGACGATCTCGTCGACGACCGGATGAGCTTCGCCGGCATGGCATTCGCCCGCGCTGCCACCACTGATGCTGTTGCCGTTGGCCGAGGCAATGGCCTCGTGCAGGGTGCACAGGCCGTCATCGGCATCCGCGAGATTGTCGGTGCTGTTCACGGTGATCGTGGCCGCCTGGGCGGCGCCGCAGATCAGACCCGTCAACGTGAGCAGGAAAATGGCTCGCGGCATGGCTCGGTCCTTTGGATGTGTTGGGGCGCGCTGGCTTCAGCCCGCAGCTCGACCATAGCCGACCCGGTCACGAAAGGTTTGCAAAATTCATTCAATTTATTGAAATCGGAAAAATCGCTTTTCAATCAGCTGCTTCCAAAGTCGTAACGCGCGCGAACGGCTCCGGGTGATAGCATCCGGGGCATGATTTTCGAGTTCGATGATTACCGGTTCGACGCCGACATCAGGCAGTTGAGCCGCGGGGAAGAGCGCGTCACGCTACGGCCGATGACGGCGTCCGTGCTCGCCTTCCTCATCGACAACCGCGATCGCTACGCCAGCCAGGACGAGCTCATGGAGGCGGTCTGGGGGCACAAGGCGCTGACCACCAGCGTGCTGTCGCGCTCGATCCACGAGATCCGCCAGGCGCTGGGCGACTCCGCGCAGGAGCCGCGCTACATCGATACCCGCTATCGGGTGGGCTATCGCTTCGTGGCAACGGTTCGCGAGTGTCCGGAGGGCGGGGTTGTCGCGCAAAGTGTGGATGCTGAAGCGCCGCCGCGATCCGACATCGCGTCGAATCCAGTCGACGAAAAGCCGCAGCTCCGGCATGGCCGCGCCGTGCCGTGGCTGCTTGCTCTCTGCCTGCTGGCCGTTACCGTACTGGCGCTATTCCACTGGTGGAGTAGCGATTCGGCTGACCGGGCGACGGGAGCCGCGCTGATCAACGCGCCGCCTGCAGAGCCGGAGGCCGCGCGCTGGTTCGATGAAGGGACCCAGGCGTTGGCCGCGCATCGCGTGCGTGAAGCCCGCAACTGGTTCGAACGCGCACTGCAGCGGGTGCCCGGCCATGTGCCGACGCTGGCCAGCCTTGGCGACGCGCTGTTGCAGTCTGGTGACCGGCAAGAGGCGCTGGACACGCTGCATAGCGCAAAGGAAAAGGCCGGCGACCTGCCGCGCATCGACCAGTTGCGCATCGACGCGTTGCTCGCCGCCGCCGAATACCGCTGGCAGGACGCGGTGAAGCATTGGACCGCCGTGGTGCAGATGAACCCGGGCGACGCTGCTGCCGGCATTCGACTGGGTGATGCCCAGTTGATTGCCGGCGACGTCGACGGTGCTGCGGACACGCTGGCGCAGTTGCGCGAACTGCCTGGTGCCGATCCGCTGGAGGTCGACCTTTTCGCCATTCGCCTGCAGACCACCCGTGGCGATCACGCGGCGCGCCTGCGCGAGGCAGAGGCCGCCGAAAGGCTGGCGAAGACGCCGATCAAGCTGGCCCAGGCGCGCATGGAGAAGGGCTGGGCACTGTTCGGCCTGGGTCGTCTCGACGATGCCGAAGCCGTGCTGGACGGCATGGGTTCCGACGATGACCTGTGGGTGCAGGCGCATGGCGATCTGCTGCGCGCGAATATTGCCCGTGGGCGTGGCCAGCTGCCGGTGGCTGTCGATGCCTTCGAGCAGGCGGCTGATCGCGCCGAGCAGCTGGGTGACCACATCCTCGCGGCGACGGCACGCATCCAGCGCGCGTTCGTGCAGGTGCTGATGGCCGACATGGAAGGCGCGCGCATCGCGATTGACGCCACTCGCGAGCGCGCCATCGAACTCGGCAGTCCGCGCGTCGAGGCCATGACCTACGACGTCGACACGCTGTACTGGCAGCGCGCCGGCGACCTTGCCAGCTCGCTGGTGGCGGGCGAGAAGGCGCGCCAGCTGTTCCGTGACACCGGTGACCTGCTCGGCATCGCCTCGACCTGCAACCAGCTGGGTGCGACCTATGCGCGCATGGGCCGCTGGGCGGAGGCCGAGAACTGCCTGGATGAATCGCTGCAGCTGTTCAAGCAGGTCGGTGATGCGCACGGCCAGGCCACGGCGCTGAGCAACCTGGCACCGGTTTATCTGCGCACCGGTCGCAGCGACCGCGCGCGGGAGGCCAACGAGACCGCGTTGTCGCTGTACCAGCAGCTCGACGCATTCCCGGAAATCGCCCGCCTGCAGTTCAACCTGGCGTTGCAGGATCGCCGTTCGGGCGCCATCACGGTGGCCAGCCTGCGGCTGCGCGAAGCCGTGGATGCCTTCGACCGCATGCAGGCGCGCGACTCCGCCTATCGCGCGGCGGCCGCGCTGACCGAGCTGTACACGATGCAGCTTCGACCCGAGGAAGCCGCAACGGTGATCGAAGCGCACCCGCTGGATGCGCCGGTGAATCCACTGCCGGGATCAATGATGCTCACCGCGGCCGCCCACGTGGCGATGCAGGCGGGTCGCTTCGAGGAAGCGGCATCGCGCCTGCGTGAAGCCCTCGCCATGCGCCGTGATGCCGGGCTCGACGACTGGGCACTGGTCAGCGAACTTGACGTGATCGAACTGGAGGCGCGGCAGGGTCGTCGCGACGGTCACGCCCAGCGCATCGAGGCGATCCGTCGTCAGTTTCTGGAGGCCAAGGACTTTCCCGCCGCCAGCGATGCGGGGCTGATGCTGCTGCGTCATTGGCTGGCGGAGAACCAGCAGGCCGAGGCGGAGGCCGTGCTCGCACAGCTGCAGCCGCTTTTCTCCGTGCCAACGGATGCCCTGATGACATGGCGCTTCGATGTGCTTCGAGCCTTGCTTCGCCGTGATCCGGACATGGCCGCACAGCTGGCTGCCTTGGCCGACAAGGCCGAGGCCATGGGCATGCGCACGCTGGCTGCCGAAGCAAGGCGACTGGCCAATGCTGGCGATGATGCGCGCGCGCTGCTGGCCAATGGCGAGGATGGTCGCGCCCCAGCGCTTCGATAGCCCATCGACATCCGGTAGAACCCACCATGATCTGGGCGATGACAGCGCGCCGAGGTTCGGAGCCACGAAGACATTGACCACCGATGGCGTCTGACTGCAGCAGTCGCCGCCTGTCGTGTTCCCGAAACGCGTGCTCTACGCCGTGGATGACGACCAGGCCGAGGCCGCATTCGACTGGCGTGCTATCGCGTCGGCGCCGGATATTCGCGTCAGCTGTATCGGACCGGATCGTCCCGAAGCATCAGTTGCCTCGGGGAGGCAGAAAGGGGGCGGATAACATTCTGGTTTCGAACGTTGATGTTCTCTGTTCCCATTTCGGCATGGTGACGAAAATCGCCAGCGAACGCGCCACCAAATCTCACATGCCTTTACTCGAAGTCGTCGCTGAAGATAACGGCTGGCATGACGGTGATCGTAACCGTGGCTTCATCGCAATCGTTGTCGACGTCACACAGGCTGTAGTCGAAGATCACATCGCCGGCGAACCCTGCGTCGGCGGCGTACAAGAGGTTGCCATTGGCAGCCAGGTCCAGTGCGCCCGAGGGCGGGGCCACCAGCGCCCACACGTTGCCACCATCGGCTGATGGCACATCGTTGACCGACACGTCCACATCGAGGCTGCCTTCAGGCCCGATCTGGTAGGCGTCGTCGGCAGCGACCGGCAGATTGTTGATTGGATCGGCAACGATGCGTACCTCGTCAATGCCGAATCCCGGATCCGTTGCGGTGGCGGACACATTGTTCACGAATCGAAATGCAAAACGCAGCGCGGGCTGGTTATCCCATTCCGGCATGGAAAGAACAGTCTGGGTCCAGGCCGGTTGATCCAGATAGCTGGCGAACGGGGTGGTAATCTGCGTCCAGTTGGCGCCCGAATCGAGCGAGTAGTAGACCTCACCGTAGCTGCTATTGGTGCCACCCAGGATCCACCAGAAATCGAGTGCCACGTTGTTCATGCCCAGGGTGCTGACGTCGCCTGTCATCCTGGCGAAATGGCTGGCAGCCAACACACAGGTTCCATCGGCTGGAATGTAGGTAGCATTGCTTACGCCGTTGGCTACCGCGGCACTGGCAGTGGTGTGCAGGTAGTGGCTTGTCGGATTGCCGGGAATGGCTGCCGGTTGCGTCGGCGTGTTGGGCACAGAGAAGGAAAAAGGGAAGCCCAGACAGATGAGCGTGCCCGAGCCGCCGGCGTACTCATTGTTGATGATCCACTGATTGTCGCCCACCGTACCGGCAGTTCCGCCGAGGTCGCTGGTGTTCACTGCGAATGTCGAGGTCGGCTGGACCTCAAAATCCTCGTGGAACAGTTCGATTGCCTGTGCCTGGCTGGACAGGCCTAGCGCTGCCGATATCAACAGGGACGACATTCGCATCGAGTTGCTCCGGGATCCGAGGGTTTCTCGTATGACGCGTACCACCGCTCAAGTTTCTGCCCACGGGTGTCGACGTGGCAAGCCGCAAACTCCGGGCGACTAGGAATAGGAAGGGGCAGGGAACAGCTGTTTCAAACGCTAATGTTCTCTGTCCCCTTATCGCGCCGGACATTCGCGTCTGCTGCAACCGATTGTGCGACCCCGATCATCGCAACGTCTGGGGCGGCTTGCTACATACCCTTGCACTTGACCGGGGTTAGTTTTTTTCCACCAACCCACTTCGGTGGCTCTCCCGTTGGCTCACAATCAAGTTCAGGTAAAGACTCCTCCTGCTCTGGCGAAGTACTCTCTGGATCACTCGCAATCGGATGGACTGATGGTACGGCGGCGCCCTCAGATCCTCGCTCTCGTGGTGAGAATGCAGGAAGTCCAATCGAAATGACGATGCCCACAGCCAATAGCGCGAGCATCGAAAAGATGATGATGCGACCATCGGAAGAACCGGCTCCTGTCTCGGCTATTCGCTTCTTGACGGTGCCGAGCCAGTAGTAGATTCCTCCACAGAAGAGCATGATCGAAACCTTGACAACGGCGAGCCCCCACATGCCTCCAGTCACGTACTGCAGGTTTGGTAGCCAATTCGTAAACACCGGCAGAAGGCCGATGGCCTGCCAAACGCCTACTAAACCGACCAGTACGCGGAGGCCTCGAATTATTGTGAGCATGTTTGGGTACCCCGGTCAGGACTAACGCTTTTTCTCTGCACATTATTTCTTTTCGACTGGTGCCCAACGCCTGGATCATGCCGAGTCGGGAAGCAGCGTCGTCTTGAACAATTTGTTAGATCAATGTTTCAGCTGTAGATAGGGTGCGCATAGATTGTCGAACTCCTTGTACTGAGCCATAAGCCATTTCATCGTCTCAGCGCGGGCATGAACATGTTTGGTGCGCTCATCTCCGGATGAGCTAGATGACATTGTGTTATGCAGACCGAAGTCAACGATCTTGTGCCAAAGAGTCTCTTCTAGGTAGGTCGCTACCTTTGGCCCAAACAGCCACTTCGCTGTGCGAATTCCGGTCAGATATTCGATCTCGTCGTCATGACTCAATTTGCCATGACTGGTGGCTACGCTCAGCGCCTTGCGCACGACCTCATAGACGGCCATCCGTTTGTCATATAGGTCAAGTTTTAGCTTGTTGCGGGCAATCTGCCATTGTCTGAAGGCAATCCAAGCGGCAGTTAGGGCAACTATTGGGACTACAAGTGCAGTCACGTATGCCGTCCAGTGAGGGTCTGGCAGTGTTGAGCTTGGAATCTGAATTGCCAGCTGCTGAGATGTCGGACTCATTGCTCTGACGCCTGAGTAAAGCCACGTTGTGAATCGACGGCGGCTTGAACGAATTGTTATGGCTTAGCCCCATACTGCCTTTTTTGCGGCCTCACTTAAAACATCAACAACAATATCTCGTACTCCCCCGGCGATCACGCTGCCAACTTTTGCCATGATCTGTTTGAAACGAACAGATGCGATTTGAAGGCGCGGGGATTCTCTTGTCAGATCAGATAGGTCAGCGCGGAACTGAGCTAGCTCCATACTCGACAGGATGCCACTTGACTCCACAAGTTCAGCAGCAGCATCTACCTTGCGCATGGTCCAGGGGAATGCTTGGCCGCAGTTGTGACAGTAAGCCGGGGGCGTGTACTCGCCCCCGAAGCCGAAAACCCCCTCAACGTGGTAGTCCCCGCGGATGGGCGTCTCGCAGCTTGGACAGTGAGTCATTGTGGCTTCGCCACACTTCGCGCAGAACTTCTCGCGAAGCTCGGGGCGGACGTCGGCAGAGTCGGTTGAAACATGTCCGTTGGGGCAGACTTCCGCAGTTCGATAGATGCCCATGAATACTCCCCTGAGTCATAACGCCTATTCCTGACCCGTTGCCAATCGCAACAGGACAGGTCGTTGGCAATCTACGAAGCATCCGCAAGCGACGCAAGCCGATTGGCCAAAGAAAAACGCCGGCAGTGATGCCGGCGTTTTTCGTGGTGAAGCATCGATGGTCTGCAAGAACTACGGCAGGTCAAAGCGATCCAGTTCCATGACCTTGCTCCACGCCGCGGCGAAGTCGTTGACGAACTTCTCGCCGGCGTCGCTCTGGGCATAGACCTCGGCCAGTGCGCGCAGTACCGAGTTGCTGCCGAACACCAGGTCGACGCGGCTGCCGGTCCATTTGACCTTGCCGGTCTTGCGGTCGTGGCCTTCGTAGCTGTCCTTCGCCGCGCTGGTTGCCTTCCACTCCGTGCCCATATCGAGCAGGTTGGTGAAGAAGTCGGTGGTCAGTGCGCCGGGACGGTCGGTGAATACGCCGTGCTGGCTGCCGCCGGTGTTGGCGCCGATCGCGCGCATGCCGCCGACCAGTGCGGTCATTTCCGGCGCGGTCAGGGTCAGCTTCTGCGCGGTGTCGATCAGCAGGTGCTCGGCGACGGTACCCAACCTGCCCGCTGCGTAGTTGCGGAAGCCATCGGCATGCGGCTTGAGGTATTCCATGCCCTCGATATCGGTCTGCTCGGCGCTCGCATCGACGCGACCGGCGTTGAACGGCACTTCGATGTCGAAACCTGCAGCCTTGGCCGCCTGCTCGACGCCGACGTTGCCGCCCAGCACGATGATGTCTGCCAGCGACAGTTTGCCCGAGGCCTTCTGGATTTCCTCCAGCTTGGCCAGCACCTTGGCGAGTTCGGCCGGGCTGTTGGCTTCCCAGTCCTTCTGCGGTGCGAGACGAACGCGTGCACCGTTGGCGCCGCCGCGCTTGTCACCGCCACGGAAGGTGGCAGCCGAAGCCCAGGCGGTGGAAACCAGCTGCGCGGCGCTCAGGCCGGATGCCGCGATCTTCGCTTTCGCATCGGCGATGTCGGCGGCAGTCGGCTTGTGCGTGGCCGCCGGCAGCGGATCCTGCCAGATCAGGTCCTCGCCCGGCACTTCCGGTCCGAGGTAGCGCGCCTTCGGACCCATGTCGCGATGGGTGAGCTTGAACCAGGCACGGGCATAGGCATCGGCAAAGGCATCCGGATCGTCGTGGAACTTGCGCGAGATCTTTTCGTAGGCCGGATCGAAGCGCAGCGACAGGTCGGTGGTGAGCATGGTTGGACGGCGCATTGGCGAATCCGGTGCGGGTCCCGGGACGATGGCGTCCGCGCCCTTGGCCACCCACTGGTGGGCGCCAGCCGGGCTCTTCTCCAGCTCCCACTCGTAGCCGAACAGGAACTTGAAGAAGTCGTTGCTCCACTTGACCGGCGTCGAGGTCCAGGTGACTTCGAGCCCGGAAGTGATGGCGTCAGCACCCGTGCCGCTGCCGTGCTTGTTGGTCCAGCCGAAGCCCTGTTGCTCCAGGTCGGCCGCTTCCGGATCGGCGCCGACGTTGTCGGCCGAGGCCGCGCCGTGGGTCTTGCCGATGGTGTGTCCGCCGGCAATGAGGGCGACGGTTTCCTCGTCGTCCATGGCCATGCGCTTGAAGGTCTCGCGGATGTCGTGCGCGGCGGCGACCGGATCCGGATTGCCGTCCGGGCCTTCCGGGTTCACGTAGATTAGGCCCATCTGCACGGCGGCCAGCGGGTTTTCCAGATCGCGCTCGCCCGGCTTGCTGTCGGAGTAGCGGCTGTTTGGCGTGTCGCTGGCGGCCAGCCAGGTGGTTTCGTTGCCCCAGTAAACGTCGTTGTCGGGCTCCCAGACATCCTCGCGACCAGCGGCGAAGCCGAAGGTCTTGAAGCCGGCCGACTCCAGCGCGACGTTGCCGGCGAGGATGAACAGATCGGCCCAGGAAATCTTCTGGCCGTATTTCTGCTTGATCGGCCACAGCAGGCGACGTGCCTTGTCGAGGCTGACGTTGTCCGGCCAGGAGTTGAGCGGGGCGAAGCGCTGCTGGCCGCGGCCGCCACCGCCGCGGCCATCGCCGCTGCGATAGGTGCCGGCGCTATGCCAGGCGAGCCGGATCATCAGGCCGGCGTAGCTGCCGAAGTCGGCAGGCCACCAGTCCTGCGAGTCGGTCATGAGTGCCAGCAGGTCTTTCTTCAGCGCCGCATAGTCGAGTTTCTGGAACGCCTTGCGATAGTCAAAGCCGCTGCCCAGCGGGTCGGACTTGCTGGAATGCTGGCTGAGCAGGTCCACGCGCAGCCGGTTCGGCCACCAATCTGCGTTGGTTGCGCCGCCGCCGGCATGGTTGAACGGACATTTGGATTCACTGGACATCGGTTCCCTCCTGAGGTCGATGGATCGAGTATGCGAGCCGGACGTGACGTTTCGATTCCGGTGGCACTGCCGATGCAGCATTTTTCAGGGTCGGCGGGGTCACCGTGGCGAAGCATGGCCGCGGGCGGCTCGTTGACAGCCCAGTCACTCTAGCGCCGATGCGGATTTCTGTCCCATGAATTGTTCCAACTTCATCGATAGCTTCAGACTATCGATGGGTGGCTATTCCGGGTGGTGGCTGTCCGCAGCGCTGATCGGCAGCTCGGTATTCCGCTGGAAGGCGAAGATCAGGTGCGTCTCGATGTGCGCAACTTCATCGCGTTCGGTGAAGGTACTGAGCGTGAGCTCGCGCAGGTGGTCGGCATCGCGGGCCAGGATGTGGACGAGGAAGTCGTCGGCGCCCGCGACGTGGTAGTGCGCCATCACCTCGGGTCGCGTGGCCAGATGCGCGAGGAACGCATCGACCAGCGCGCGGGAATGCTTGGTCAGCCGCACGGCGACCATGGCCTGGATTCCGAAGCCGAGCCGAACCGCATCGAATTCGGCGTGATAGCCCTCGATGACGCCGGCTTCGCGCAGGCGGCGGATGCGCTCCAGCGCCGTGGACGGCGCGATGCCCGCCTTTTCGGCGAGGGTCTTGTTCGGCAGCCGAGCATTCTTTCGCAACAGGCCCAGCAGGGCGATGTCCGTTCGGTCGAGATTCATGGAATTCGGCTCCTGCGAAATAGTGTTCGGCATACGGCTGATCTGGTGTTCAATTGTTCCACAATATCGACCAGTTCAGAATCCAGTTGAAGGTTGTGTCGGCATGAGCGCAGCAAATTCGAACCGCCACCAGGAAACCCGAAGCGTCCACGCCGGACGCGCCGATTTCGCCGACTTGGGCGTGCATGCATCGCCAATCGACCTGTCCACCACCTATCCGGTGCACGATCTGGCGCAGGGCACGGCCAGCTTCGATGCACTGGTCGGCGGCGACGCATCAGCGCCGAACCCGATCTACGCGCGCCTGCACAACCCCACCGTGGCCCGCGTCGAGGAGGCGCTGGCCGAGCTTGAAGGCACCGAAGCCTGCGTCGCTTATGGTTCCGGCATGGCCGCGCTGAGTGCGGTGCTGCTGTCGCGTCGCGCCGTCGGCTCGCATGTGCTCGTGGTGCGCCCGGTTTACGGCAGCTCCGACCACCTGCTGGCCTGCGGCACGCTGGGACTCGAAGCGGAGTTCGTGACCGCGGACGAAATCGCCGCTCGACTTCGTCAGGAAACCTGCCTGGTGGTCATCGAAACGCCGGCCAATCCGACGCTGCAGCTCACCGATATCCGCGCGGTGGTTGCCGCAGCTGGCGACGTTCCTGTGCTGGTCGATTCCACCTTCGCCACGCCGATCCTGCAGAACCCCGCACAGCTGGGCGCGACCTACGTGCTGCACAGCGCGACCAAGTTCCTTGGCGGCCACGGTGACGTGATCGCCGGCGTGGTCTGCTGCAGTGACGAGAATGCGAAGCCGCTGCGGCAGATGCGCGCGCTGACCGGTGGTCTGCTGCATCCGCTGGGCGCCTATCTGCTGCATCGCGGACTGGCCACATTGTCTGTGCGCGTCGAGCGGGCACAGAGCAACGCCATCGAACTGGCGCAGCGACTGGCGAAGCACCCGGCGGTGACGACGCTGCATTTCCCCGGCTTGCCGGGCAGCCGCAACGCGCAGCTGATTGGCGACCATCCGACGGCACAGATGCGCGGTCCCGGCTGCCTGATGGCGATGGAGCTGGCCGATGGTTACGCCGCCGCGGCCGCTACGATGGCCGCGGTGAAGCTGATCACGCCCGCCGTCAGCCTGGGTTCGGTGGATAGCCTGATCCAGCATCCGGCGGGTCTGACGCACCGCTGCGTGGACGACGAGGCTCGTCGCGCCCACGGCATCACGCCGGGCATGCTGCGGCTGTCGGTGGGCATCGAGCACGTGGATGACCTCTGGGCCGACCTGTCGCAGGCGCTCGATGCGGGCATGTTGACGCGGGAGCTGGCAACCGCTGCCTGATCGGCATCGCACCCGTTGTACCCGTCGCGTGGTCGCGCTACCGTTTTGACAGGTCTCCGGAGTGTCCGCCATGTCCCGCTTCACGCCCGTGTTGCTTGTCTCCATTGTCGGAATGCTGCTCGCCGCCTGCGCCAGTGAACCGGAGCGCATGACCGACACCCGCCAACCCCTGGCGCGTGACCGTGCCGAGTGCAACCTCAATCGCGACGTGGTCGACAGCAGTATCGAGACGCCGCCGAGCTGGTGTCGCGACGACGAGGAGGCCCTGCAGTGGTCCAGCGACGATGCCGGCAAGAGCGATATGAAGGTCGACTTCAAGCGCAAGCATGATGATGACTGACGCATGAGCGACAAGGCCGCGCCGGACGGCATCCGCATCGATCTCTGGCTATGGGCGGCGCGCTTCTTCAAGACACGGCCGCTGTGCCGGCAGGCCATCGAGAACGGCAAGGTGCAGGTGAATGGCCAGCGACCCAAGGTGTCGCGGCGCGTGCGCGTGGGTGATCGACTGGGCATCGAGCGTGCCGGCGAGCAATACGAACTGGAAGTGCTCGAGCTCAGCGACCAGCGCGGTCCGGCCAGCGTGGCGCAGGCCCTGTATGCCGAACTCGATGCCTCGAAGGCCGCGCGCGAGGAGCAACGCGATCTGCGTCGCGCCGCCGCCAGGGGCTACCACCCACCCGAGCAGAAGCCCGACAAACGTGCCCGGCGTCTGATCCGCGCGCTGGGCGACCTCGATCTGATGTAGCCACGGCCGCCTGGCCCGGTACCATGGTCGTGGACTCGATCAGTCGGTTGGGGAATCCGGTGCGCGGTATCCGTCGATCAGAAAAGCCGTTTGCCCGCATCGTCCCGTGGCTGGCCTGCCTGCTGCTGTCGATGGTTTCGCTGCAGGCGCTGGCGCAGGAGGCGCGTCGGCGCTTTGACCCGGTGCCCGGGGTGCCGACCAGCGAAGTGAGCGCGCTGGTCGAAGATGACAGCGGCTTCATCTGGCTGGGTGGCGATGACGGCGTGGCGCGCTTCGACGGGCGAAGGCTGGAGCCGGTCGCGCCACGTGATGCTTTGGGCGCCGCGAATGACCTCGCGCTGCAGGATGGGCGCTACCTGTGGATCGCGGCGGATCGCGGGCTGTGGCGTCAGGATCTGCGCGCCGAGCGTCTGGTCGAGGTGCCGTGCACGGCCGACACCACGCGCTTCGAACAGCTGGAGATTGCCGCCGGTCATGTTTGGGCGCTGAGTCACGCCGGTCTTCGACGCATCGCTGAATCGGGGCTGGATTGCGAGGCGGTGACGATTGCTGGTCTGCCGGAAGGCGAGCCGGTCGAGCGCTTCCATGTCGACGACGCGACGGTGTGGCTGGCGGTGCGCCGGCACGGCATCTGGCGCTGTCCGCGACCCTGCGCGACCGCGCAGCCCTGGGCATTGCCGGACACGCGGGTGCGCTGGATTTCTTCGGATGGTGATGGCGGCCTGTACGCCGGCACGCATCGGCACGGCCTGTATCGGCTGGATCGCAATGGCGAGATTCGTGATCACTGGTGGCGCGGCGATGATGCGCCCGCCAATCGCGCTTTCACTACCAACGGCACCATGTCGCTGGTGGAGGGTGCCGACGGCAAGCTCTATGCGGGACTCTGGGGTGGCGGGCTGATGGAGATCGGGGCGGATGGCGCCATCGTCGCGCGTTCCCTTCCGATGCTTCACGAACCGACCAGTCTGGGTGGCGCCAACGTCCAGGCGTTGTTGCTGGCGAGGGATGGCACGCTGTGGATTGGCCATGAGCAGGGCCTGAGCCTGCTCGACCCGGTGCGCAATCAGTTGCCATGGATCGGGCCGGCCGCCGAAGGGCAGGCCGGACTTGGACCGGGTGGCGTCCGCGCGATGCTGGAACGTGATGGCCGTCTGCTGGTCGGCAGTCTTGGTGGCGGCGTAGCCAGTGTCGACCTGCGTAGCGGCGCATTGACACAACTCAGCGTGGACGCGGTGCGTGCGGACAGCCTGCCCAGCGACGACATCTGGGCGGCGACCGCTGCCGATGGCTGGTGGATGCTGGCGACATTCGGTGGTCTGGCTCGCGTCTCGACGGACACGCTGGCGGTCCAGCGGTTGGTCAGCACGCCGCAATTGCCGAGCGACGATGTCGTCGACGTCGAGCCGGCCGCGGACGGCGGCTTCTGGCTTGGCGTCTGGGCGGGCGGCGTGGTCAAGGTCGACGCGCTGGGCCGTGTGCAGCAGATCTGGGGCGCTGGTGATGGCTTGCGACTGGCCACCATGACCATCGTGTACGAGGACCGCAGCGGCCGCGTGCTGGCCAGCAACTCCGAAGGTCTTTTCCAACTGCAGGACGACGGTCGATTCCATGCCGTTGAAGTGGCGTCGCCATCCGGTGCGGCGCGGCCCGCCGAAATCAACGCGGTGCTCGAGGATGCGGACGGCACGCTGTGGATGGGCTCGGCCAGTGGTGGCATCGTCCGCTGGCGCGCGGGTGACGAGGGGCCTGCGTGGTTTCGTGATGATGTGCTGTCGTCCATCACCATTCATACGCTGTTGCCGAGGGCCGGCGGCGGCCTGTGGCTGGGGACGCAACTCGGCCTGCTGGGACTCGATGCCGGTGGTGAACTGGCTGAGCGCATCGACAAGGACGCCGGACTTGAGTTCGAGATCGTGCTGTCACTGGCCAGTGCGTCGGATGGCGCCATCTGGGTCGGCGGCAGCAACGGAGTACATCGCGTCGATCCGCATGGACTGCGCTACCGGGCTCTCAATGGATATCCGGTGGTGACCGGTGTGCGTCTGTTCAACAAACCGCTCAAGCCCGACCCCGATGGTCCGCTGTCGGCTTCGCCCTCCCGGGGTGGTGTGCTGGATCTGGACTTCACCCAGGACATGCTGACGCTGGACTTCGCCTTGCCGGGCCTGCCGCAGCCGCATGGCGTGAAATTCCGCTACCGCCTGCAGAACTTTGACCGCGACTGGGTGGAGGTCTCCGGTGACGAACCCCGCGCTGTCTACACCCGACTGCCGCCTGGCGACTATCACTTCGAGGTCGAAGCCGGCTCCGCGGCCGGTTGGAGCGGGCATCTGGCGTCACTGCCGATCACCGTGCGCCCGCCCTGGTGGATGACCTGGTGGGCGCGCCTGCTGTTCGTGCTGGCCGCAGTCGTCATCGTCTTCCTGTGGCACCGCTTGCGGACCCTGCAGCTGCGCGCGCAGGCACAACGCCTGGAAAGCACCGTCACCGCACGGACCACCGAACTGCGCGATGCCAACGAGGCATTGCGGCAGGCCGCGCGCACCGACGCACTGACGCGCCTGTCCAACCGGCGCGGATTCCGCGAGGACATCGAGGCACGATGGCCGCAGCTGTCGGGGCAGGCCTCGTTGCTGCTGGCAGACATCGATCACTTCAAGGCAATCAATGACCGCTGCGGCCACGAAGCGGGTGATGCCGTGCTGGTTGCCGTTGCCGAACGCCTGCGATCACAAGCGACTGCAGATGACCTGCTGGCGCGCTGGGGTGGTGAGGAATTCCTGTGCCTGCTGACCGGTGGTGACGTGGTCGCGCGCGCCGAGGCGATGCGACGTGCGGTTTCCGGCATAGCGCTACCCGAAGGCTGCGATTCCTCGGGCAGGGTGACGATCACCGCCGGCCTGACGCCGATCGGCTCCGGTGATGATTTCGCGGACGCGGTGCGACGCGCCGACGCGCTGCTCTACGACGGCAAGCGCGCCGGCCGGGACCGCCTGGAGCAGGGCTGAGCCTGCTCGAAGGGCTGGGCCTATTCGAAGCCGTCGGCAAACACCGATACGTTGCCGAAGTTCGCCGTCACGCTGCGGGCCGCGTCCATGCTCACCTGGCAGCTACCGGTGCCGGAACAGTCGCCACTCCAGCCGATGAAGACCTGATCCGGAGCCGGGTTTGGCGTCAGCTCGACGGTGACATTCGAGTTGTAGCTTTCGCTGCAGTCGCCCGGACAATCGATGCCGGCCGGGTTACTGGTAACGAAGCCGCCGCCGCTGACGTTCACCGTCAGCGCGTGCTGCAGCACGAAGGTGGCGGTCACGTTGTATGGCCCGCCGTTCATGTCAAGGTCGCAGATGGCGCTGATGCCGTTGCAGTCGCCGCTCCAGCCCGCAAAGGTGCCGCCGCCGAAGCTGGTGGCGGCGGTGAGCTGGATCGTCTGGTTGCGGTCGAAATACGCCGAGCAGCTGCTGTCCGGGCAGTCGATGCCGGCGACGCTGCTGCTCACGCTGCCGCTGCCATCGCCATCGACCGTGACGTCAACGAGGAATTCGAAGGCAGTGAAGTTGGCTTCGGCAGTCTTGGCCGCGTCCATCTTCACGGTGCAGACGTCGTTGACCACGCTGAAGCAGCTGCCGATGGTCCAGCCATCGAACTGCGAGTGCGCATCCGGTGTGGCGGAGAGACTGACGCTGATCGGATTGGGCATTGTCGCGGCGAAGCTGGCGGTGCACAGCGGTGCACAGGCAATGCCGGAGCGGTTGGTGCTGTCCACGCGGCCACCACCGTCGCCGGCCAGGGTCACATCGAGGTCGTACGTGCTGGTACTGGCGGGTGTAAAGGCGAAGACCGATTTCGCGCCGTCGATGGCCACGATGCAGTCGGCTACGCCGCTGCAGTCTCCGCCCCAGCCGGCGAAATAGGTACCCGGGTCGGCCTGGTATACCAGGCGCACCATCGTCCCGCCGAGATACAGCTGGTTGCAGTCCGCACCACAGTCGATGTCACTGCCGGGACCAATGACCGAGCCCAGCGGCGCGCCGTAGATATGCCCGTTGGTGGGTGTGGTGGCTGACAGCGATCCCTGCGCGCCGCGCTCGAAGGCACCAGCATCGCAGATCTCGCCACCCGCGCCATCAAAATCCTTGGGCCGTCCATTGCCGAGGAGATCGACGACCAGCGCCGCACCACCTACATCAACGCAGTTGTCCTGCCAGAAGTCGTTGGCCGCGCTGCTGGCACCGGCATAGGCCCGGTACGGGGTCTTCAGGTCGCTGCCATTGGGGGCGATGATCAGGTCGACGGGGCCGTTCCCATCCGAGGCGCCAAACTGACAGCTGGTTTCTTCGCTGTAGTTGTTGTCGTAGCTGAAGTCGCCGTTGCTGCTGACCGCGGCGAACACGCACTCCGGGTTGCCGTCGACGGCCGTGGGGCGTGAGAACAGATTGCCGAGCAACCCCGAGCCGGTGGCATTGGCACCGTTGGGAGAGACCAGGTAAAGCGCATGACCACCGCTGGCACTATGCATGCGGTTGCCATGGAAGGTATTGCCGGCGAGTACCAGCTTGCGAGGAGTGAGTTCGCTGCCCGTCTCGCGCAGGTCCAGTGCGCCGCCCGTGCCGGGCGCGTCGTTGTCGAGGAAGAAGCTGTTCTGGATCCCGGCTGTCGCACTGCTTGCCGCGATGGCACCACCATTGCCCGTCGCCTGTTGGTAACCCGCCTGGTTGCCGATCAGGCTGCTTGCGTAGACGAGTAGCGCGGCATAGGTGCTATTAGCGTGACCCTGCAGGAACACCGCGCCGCCGTCGCCGTTTGCGCGGTTGTCGATCAGGCCGCTGTCCTCGATCCACAGCAGCAACGTGGCGTCCTGGTTGGGGATGAAGGCGCTGATCGCACCGCCGGTTTCGCCCAGCGCCTCGTTGTTCTGCAGTCGGCTGTTGATCAGGTGGAATCGTGGCGGCGTCGCTCCGGCGTCGTCAGCGGCAAGGAGGTAGACGGCACCGCCGTTGTTGTCGGCGGTGTTGTTGACGATCTGGCAGTCCTGGAACGTGACCCAGTCGCGCGTGGTTGGATAGTCCACGCGGATGGCGCCGCCGCCGTCCGCGCTGCTGTTGCTGGTGATGATGCAGTTGCTGACCGTGAGGCTTCCGTTGGACGCACCGCTGATGCGCCGCTGGATCGCGCCGGCACCCGAGCCCGAGGAATTAGCCGCAAAGGTCACCTGGTCAAGGACGGCGACCTGCGCCCCGATGGTGATGCCACCGGCTCCGCTGCTGCCTCTGCCGTGGGTGAACGCGAACAGATTGGCTTCGAAGTAGGGAATGTCGCCCACTTCCATCAGCGGGAAAGTGTCGTCGCCAATCAGCTGGATGCTGTGGCTGGCGGAACCATTCAGGGTCAGGTTGCCGCCAGCGTTCACTTGAAGCGTCCCCAACCCGGGATTCAGGGTGATGAGCAGGGAGTCGAAGAACTCGATGGTGTCGTCCCCATAAGCCCCGCTGACCAGGCACTCCGGATAGGTGTTCGTGTCGGTGGTGGCGTTGACGATGGCTTCGCGAAGCGTGCAGGAGGCAGCGCTGGCACCCAGGTTGTCGGCATTGATGGTGACTCGCAGCGTGGCTGCATCAACCGACGTACCGATACCCACCAAGACCACGAAGGCCAACAGAAAACGCGTCATTCACCTCTCCCCAGAGGTTGTCAGGTCGGGGGAGGTTTGCGGCTTGTTCGTGAAATTGGCCAGCAGTCACGATGAATTCTGCGGTGATGGCGCCGTATTTGCGGCAGATTGCGGCGTATCGATGAAGTTTCGATTTAGTGTGTCTATGGGCAGGCTGAGGTCCGCCGCGGTTGCCGTTTTCAGCGGCGCTCGTCATTTGATGGGTCGTCGGCAACATTCGCGCGATCCCGGCCATCGGCCTTGGCGCGGTACAGCGCCCGGTCGACACGCAACAGCAGGTTGTTGACGGATTCACCCGGCTCACGCAGGGCACCGCCAACGCTGATGGTGAGGGTGATGTGCCGGTGTTCGAGGTCCAGCTCGATGGCACGGATGGCGGTCAGCAGTTTGTCCATGCTGGCCAGCAGTCCTGATGTTGAGTCGATTCGCTCTACTATCAGGAACTCCTCGCCACCCCAGCGCCCGACCGTCGCTTCGGGCAGGGCGTCCTGAAGCGTGCGCGCGACGGTACTCAGGGCACGATCACCCGCGGCGTGGCCATGCTCGTCGTTGATGCGCTTGAAGTGGTCGATATCGACCAGGATTGCCGCCAGTGGACCGGCATCATGCTCCAACTGTTCGCATTGCGTGGCCAGCGCCAGTCGATTGGGCAGGCCGGTGAGGTAATCCGTCCGCGCCGCCTGCTTTAGGGCATCGGACCGGGAGCGCAGCATCTGGTTGGCGCGGTGTGAGTAGCGATAGCGCAGGGCGAACATCCACACTGCGAGTGCGAGCACCAGAATGCCACCGATCAGGGCAAGGCCAAGCATGCGCTGTCGCTCGATCCGCAGTGACTGGATGCGATTGTCGCGTTCCAGCAGGCCCATCTGTGACTGCTGCTGTTGCAACGTAAGGCTGGCGCGGAGGTCTGCCATCTCGCGGGTGGTCAGCGCGTTGGAAAGCTCCCGATCCAGCGTCTCGTGCAGGTCGCTGTAGCTAAGTGCATTCTCGAAATCGCCGTTGCCTTGGTGGGCATCCTTGAGGATCTGCAGCCACTGCCGTTCGATCAGCGGTTTGCTGTTGCTGCGAGCCAGCGCCAGACCCTGCTCGGCGAGATCGATGGCTTCGCCAAAGCGGGCATCGCCCACCAGCAGACTGGCTTGAAGCAACCGGATTTCGCTGAGCAGTTTCGGGTCGTCGATATCGACGGCAATGGATTCGGCTTCGGCAGCGGCCCACCGTGCGTCGTCCGCTCTGCCCTCGTGGAGGTTCAGCTCAGCAAGCAGCATCAGTGCGCGGCTGATGTCGGGGCGCGCAGCGTTGCCGCGTGCGAGTGCCAGCGAGCGTTCGGCCAGCTCGCGGGTCTCGCCGTAGCTTTCCTTCTGCAGGAGGATGTTGCCGAGATTGATCTGGAAACGGGCGAGCATGTCGGTTTTGTCCAGGGACTCGACCAGCTCGATGGCTTCACGGCAGTGGCGTTCGGCTTCGTCCAGGTCGCCCAGCGCGAGATAGATCAACCCGATGTTGTCCAGGGATTCGGCAATCAGCGCCGGCTTTTCGGCCTCGCGCCGGATCGGCAGGGCTTCGAGCTGGAGGCTGAGCGCCTGGTAGAGATTTCCCCGGTTCTTCTCGATGATCGCAAGGTTGTTCAGGCTCTGCGCCGTGCCATTACGGTCGCCAATCTCACGTCGTATTTGCAGTGATCGTTCATAGAGTTGGCCAGCTTCGTCGATATCGCCGCGTCGCCGTGCCAGAACGCCAAGGTTGTTCAATGACTGTGCTTCGGCCTTGCGCTCGCCAAGTGCCGTCACGCGATCCAGCACGCAGCGTTCCAGGCCTTCGGCATCGGTGTAGTCGCCCTGGCGGAAGTGGCGCACCGACGCCTTGCGCCACTCGTCCACCGAGCTGTCCGCGGGGCAGACCAATGAGGCCGCAGCAGGCGCTTCCGCCAGCGCGGTCAATGGTGACAGCAGCAGGTAGAGCAGCGGGGCCTGCCAGCGAGCGCTCGCCGCTATGGCTTTATTGTTGGCATGCCCCCAGTGGCCCATGTGTGGTTGCTCCGACATCGACACAGCTTCCACGGTCAGCATAGCCTCGTTGCCTCGCACGAGGTGCCCGGTAGTCGGAATATCGCTCCGGTAGAGCGCGTCAGAGCAGGGATTTCAGCCGGTAAAGCGCTTCCAGCGCCTGCTTGGGCGTGAGTTCGTCGGGATCGAGATCGACCAGCGCGTCGTGAGCGGGCGAGCCTGCATGGAACAGGCCCAGTTGTGAAGGCTGTTCGAGTGCTTCGGGTCGCGTCGAAGGCGGCGCTTCACGGTTTTCCAAAGCGGCGAGTACGCGGCGCGCTTCGGCCAGCGTCTCTTTCGGCAGGCCGGCCAGCGCAGCGACCTGCAGGCCGTAGCTGCGGTTGGCCGCGCCTTCCTTCACCGCGTGCATGAACACCAGGGTGTCGCCGTGTTCGATGGCATCGAGATGGACGTTGACGATGCCGCTCGCCGGCTCCGCCAGTTCAGTCAGCTCGAAATAGTGCGTGGCGAACAGGGTGAAGCTGCGGTTGCGATGCGCCAGATGCAGGGCACAGGCGCGCGCCAGCGACAGGCCGTCGTAGGTCGAGGTCCCGCGGCCGATCTCGTCCATCAGTACCAGGCTGTGCTCGGTGGCCTGGTTCAGGATGGCAGCGGTCTCGGTCATTTCGACCATGAAGGTCGACTGCCCACGCGCCAGGTCATCGCCGGCGCCGATGCGGGTCATGATGCGATCAATCGGGCCGATCGTCGCTTCCGCCGCTGGTACAAAGCTGCCGATCGAGGCCAGCAACACGATCAATGCGTTCTGGCGCATGAAGGTGGACTTGCCGCCCATGTTCGGGCCGGTGATCACCAGCATGCGGCGCTCGCCGCTTTCGCTTTGGCCGAGCCGCAGGTCGTTGGGCTCGAAGGGCTCGTCGCGTACCGCTTCGACCACGGGATGACGGCCTGCAATGATGCGGATGCCAGCTTCGTCGGTCAGTTGTGGCCGCGACCAGCTCAGCGCATCGGCGCGTTCGGCAAGTCCGGTGAGTACATCGAGCTCGGCCAACGCTTCGGCGGCGACGCGCAGGCTTTCCAGCGATTCGTTCAGGGTTTCGATCAATGACTCGAACAGCAGCTTCTCGCGCGCCAGCGCCCGCTCGCGGGCGGACAGCACCTTGTCCTCGAAGCCCTTCAGCTCCTCGGTGATGTAGCGCTCGGCGTTGGTCAGCGTCTGCCGGCGCGTGTAGTGCGTCGGCACCTTGGCCGCATGCGCCTTGGTGACTTCAAGATAGTAGCCGTGGACGCGGTTGTAGCCGACCTTGAGGTTGCTGATGCCGCTGGCTTCGCGTTCGCGGACTTCAAGGTCGACCAAGAACTGGTCAGCGGTGGTGCTGAGCTGGCGCAGTTCGTCGAGTTCGGCATCAAAGCCTTCGGCAATCACACCACCGTCGCGGATGTTGACCGACGGCTGTTCGGTGATCGCCGATGCCAGCAATGCGGCCTCGGCATCGTGCTGGCCCAGCGATTCGATCAGCTGGGCGATGCGCGGGCTGTCCAGTTGCGACAGGCGAGCGCGCAGCCCGGGCAGGGCGGCCAGTGCATCGCGCAGCGTGCTGAGGTCGCGCGGTCGCGCCGAGCGCAGCGCCACGCGCGAGAGGATGCGTTCGACATCGCCGAGACCACGGAAATCATCGCGCAGCTCGGTGAAGCCGGTGCGTTCGATCAAGACAGCCACGGCCTGATGCCGCAGCCGCAATGTGGCCTGATCTCGCAGCGGCCGATGCAGCCAGCGCCGCAGCAGACGACCGCCCATCGGCGTCACCGTGCTGTCGAGCACGCCAAGCAGCGTGTGCTGCAGCCGACCTTCGACATGCGTGTCGAGTTCCAGATGCCGGCGCGTGGCTGCACTCATGGCAATCGTGTCGCCGCTGGCTTCCACCGCCATCGAGGTCAGGTGCGGCAGGTTCTGCTTCTGCGTCTCCTCGACGTAGGCCAGCAGGCTGCCGGCGGCCGCCACGGCCAGTGGCAGCGACTCGCAGCCAAAGCCCTGCAGATCCTTCACGCCGAAGAATCCGGTGAGCTTTCGTCGCGAGGCATCGGCATCGAACAGCCACGGCGGGCGACGACGGACCGCGCCACGCTCGATTTGAATTGCTGGCCAGCCATCCTCGTCGGGCAGCAGCAACTCAGCCGGCTGCAGTCGCGCCAGTTCAGCCTGCATCTCGATTTCGCCGTCGACTTCGCAGACGCGGAAGCGGCCGCCGGCCAGATCCAGCCAGGCGAGGCCGTAGTGTGTGCGGCCTTGTTTGGTTCCACGCGAGATGGCCATCAGCAGGCTGTCGCGCCGTTCGTCCAGCAGCGCCTCGTCGGTGACCGTGCCCGGCGTCAGCACGCGGACCACCTTGCGTTCGACCAGCCCTTTCGACGCCGCCGGATCGCCGATCTGCTCGCAGATCGCCACCGACTCGCCCAGCGCCAGCAGCCGCGCCAGATAGCCTTCGGCTGCGTGGAACGGCACGCCGGCCATCGGTATTGGCTGGCCTGCCGATGCGCCGCGCTGGGTCAGGGTGATGTCGAGCAGCTTCGCCGCCTTTCGCGCGTCGTCGTAGAACAGCTCGTAGAAATCGCCCATGCGGAAGAACAGCAGGATGTCCGGATACTCCGCCTTCGCGGCGAAGAACTGCTGCATCAATGGCGTGTGCTGGGGCGTGCTGCTGGAACTGCTCACGGACTCGGGAAACCGGGCTGGAAGGAATGAGGCCGGCTAGTTTACGGAGTCGCCCGCAAGCTTGCCCGCAGCTGACCGGCCGAGTTGACTAATCCGCCCGGTAATGGAGGATGGGCGCTCCGGTCCGGCACCTTGGGTGCGGGTCGCGTCAAACCAGCGGAGATTGCGTCATGAAACGTCACTCGTCCTTGCTGTTCTGTTCGATATCCGTGCTGCTCCTGTCGCTGCTGACCAGCGCGGCGGTGGCGTCTGAGGTTACCTGTGAATCGGTCGACGGCCGTCGATCTGAATGCGTGCTGGACGGTCGTGGCGATATCCGCCTCGTCGAGCAGCTCAGTCGCAGCGACTGTCGTGAGGGTCGCGACTGGGGTGCCAGCCGTGATCGGGTCTGGGTCGCCAATGGCTGCCGTGCCGTGTTCGAGCGGCAGGACTATCGCGGCGACGGTTATGGTGGCGGCTATGGAAATGACTACGGCTCAGGCGGCAATCGCGACGGCCAGATCACCTGCGAGTCCGTAGACAACCGGCGCAGTGATTGCGCGCTCTACGGCCGCGGCCGCATCCGTCTGGTTCAGCAGCTGAGCCGTTCTGATTGCCGCGAAGGATCGACCTGGGGAGCTGATCGCGATGGCGTATGGGTGTCCGGTGGCTGCCGAGGCGTCTTCGAGCGCACGCGGATTGCCGACGCAGTGGGTGAGGTCACCTGTGAGTCCATCGACAACCGTCGCCAGGAATGCCCGCTGTACGGTCGTGGCCAGGTCCGGCTCAAGGAGCAGCTCAGTCGCTCGGATTGCCGCGAAGGCCGCACCTGGGGCGCGGATCGTGATGGCGTGTGGGTGTCCGGTGGTTGCCGCGCGGTATTCGAACGTCGCCGTATCGCCGATGCCGCGGGTGAGGTCACCTGCGAGTCCATCGACAACCGCCGTCAGGAATGTGCATTGCCCGGTCGCGGTCGGGCGCGTCTCACCGAACAGCTCAGTCGTACCGATTGTCGCGAGGGATCCAACTGGGGTTCCACCGATCGCGGTGTCTGGGTGAGTGGCGGCTGTCGCGGGGTGTTCCAGAAGGACCAGGCTGGTAGCGGCGGCTGGCCCGGCAATCCCGGTCATGGTGGCGGCAACGGCGACATCGTGACCTGCGAGTCCATCGACAACCGTCGCCAGGAATGCCGGATCGACACCAGTGGCGGTGTGACGCAGACACGCCAGCTCAGCAGCACGCAGTGCGTCCGTGATCGCAACTGGGGTGTCGGACGCGGCGTTGTTTGGGTCAGCGGTGGCTGCCGCGCCGAGTTCCGCAGCACACGCGGCGACAGTGGCGGCGGCAATCGGCCGCCAAGCGGCGGTCGACCGGCGGAGGTCACCTGTGAGTCGCAGGACAACCGTCGCGTCGAATGCCCGATGCTGACGGCTGGCGGCGTCCGCCTGCTGCGTCAGCTCAGCAAGACGCAGTGCGTGCAGGGACGGACCTGGGGCATCCTGCCGCGTGCGATATGGGTGTCCGGCGGCTGCCGCGGCGTGTTTACCGGGGATCGTTGACGCTTGCCGCGCGCTCAGGCGCCTGGTGAACGCCAGGCCAGCCTGAGCGCGTTGCTGACCACCGATACCGAACTCAGGCTCATCGCCGCCGCGGCGATCATCGGGTTCAGCAGCAAACCGGTGAACGGATAAAGCACGCCAGCGGCGATGGGAATGCCCAGCGCGTTGTAGAGCAGGGCGAAGCCCAGGTTCTGGCGCATGTTGCCGACGGTCGCCCGCGACAGCTCGCGCGCCCGCGCGATGCCGCGCAGGTCGCCGCGGACCAGCGTCACCTGTGCGCTGGACATGGCGATATCGGTGCCGGTGCCCATGGCGATGCCAACATCGGCCGATGCCAGCGCCGGTGCGTCGTTGACACCATCGCCGGCCATGGCGACCACCGCCCCTTCGCGGCGCAGCTTCTCCACCAGTTCGGCCTTGTCCGCCGGCTCCACGCCGCCATGCGCTTCGCCGATACCCAGTCGACCGGCAACGGCCTTGACCGTGGTTTCGCCATCACCACTGGCTATGACCAGGCGCAGGCCATCGTCTCGCAAGCGCTGCAAGGCTTCGCTGGTGCTGTCCTTGATCGGATCTTCGATGACGAGGATCGCGCCAGCCCGTCCATCGACCGCCATCAGCAGTGCGGTGCCGCCTTCACCGCGATGGGCTTCTGCGCGGGATTCGGCGTCATCGGCACTGACGTTATTGGCCTCCATCAGCGCTGCATTGCCCAGCAGCAGACGCTTGCCATCAACGCTGCCAACGACGCCGCGACCACTATCGGATTCGAAGTCGCTGGCGTCCGCGAGCGTCAGTCCTCGTTCGCTGGCCGCGTCGACAATGGCGCGAGCCAGCGGATGCTCGCTGCCCTGTTCAAGGCTGGCCGCCAGCCGCAGCAGCTCGGCTTCATCGCCGTCGGCGATGACATCAATTCGGGTGAGCCTGGGCTTGCCTTCGGTCAGCGTGCCGGTCTTGTCGAGCACCAGCGTGTCCACTTCGCGCAGACGTTCGATGGCTTCGGCATCGCGGAACAGCACGCCGGACTTCGCCGCCTGCCCGCTGGCGACCATGATCGACATCGGTGTCGCCAGGCCCAGCGCGCAGGGGCAGGCGATGATCAGCACCGACACCGCGTTGACCAGCGCGTGGCTCAGCGCCGGTTGCGGTCCCCAGATCGCCCAGACGGCGAAAGTCAGCACGGCGGCGACCAGTACGCCGATCACGAACACGCCGGCCACGCGATCCGCCAGCTTCTGCATCGGCGCGCGACTGCGCTGCGCCTTGGCTACCAGCGCGACGATTTGCGACAGCAGGCTGTCGGCACCGACCTTGCCGGCTCGGATCAGCAGGCTGCCGTTGCCGTTCAGCGTGGCCCCGATCACGGCGTCGCCCGCCACCTTCTTTACCGGCATCGATTCGCCGGTGAGCATGGATTCATCGACGCTGGACTGACCATCCAGCACCTCGCCGTCCACCGGCATGGACTCCCCGGGTCGCACGCGCAGGCGATCGCCACTCTGCACCTGTTCCAGTGGCACGTCCCGCTCGTTGCCGTGTTCGTCGACGCGATGGGCGATGCGCGGTGCGAGATCGAGCAGGTCGCGGATCGCGGTCGAGGTCCTGGCGCGCGCGCGCAACTCCAGCAGCTGTCCGAGCAGGGTCAGGCTGATGATCATCGCCGCGGCTTCGAAGTACACCGGCACCAGGCCCTGCTCGCGCATCGATGCCGGGAAGATCCCTGGCGCGATGGTCGCCACTGCGCTATAGGCAAACGCGGCGCTGACACCCACGCCGATCAGCGACCACATGTTGAGGTTGCCGCTGCGGAAGGAGCGCACGCAGCGGACAAGGAACGGCCAGCCGGCCCAAAGCACCACTGGCGTGGCGAGGGCGAATTCGATCCAGACGCGCACCTGCGGCGCCAGCCAGTCGGCGCCGTGCAGGAACATGGCGAGCACGAAGACGCTGGCGGTCAGCGGCAGGCTCCGCCAGAAGCGCCGGCTGAAGTCGCGCAGCTCGCTGTCGTCCTCCTCACCGTCGCCGGGCATTTCCGGCTCCAATGCCATGCCGCAGATCGGGCAAGTGCCTGGCCCCAGCTGGCGGATTTCCGGATCCATCGGGCAGATGTAGTAGCGCTGGTTGGCTTCGGGGTCGGCGGCCTTGCGTTCGGCTTGCCGGCGCTGGCCTTTGTCGACGAAGGCATTGGGATCGGCATCGAAGCGTTCCTTGCAGCGCGCCGCGCAGAAGTGCCAGATGACTCCATCGTGCTCGCTATGGTGCTTCGTCTTTTCCGGATCGATGCTCATGCCGCAGACCGGATCGACGGCCCGGGTTTCCGATGCCGGTTTGCTGGTGCCGCAGCAGCCGTGATGCTGGTGGTTCATGCGTCGTCACCTCCCAGTGCCGCGAGGATCGGGCAGTCGCGCAGCTCGCCGTGACCGGGGCAGTCGTCCAGCAGCCCGCGCAGCGCGCCGCGTACGCGACGCAGTTCGGCAAGTCGCGCCTCCACGTCCGCCAGTTTCTGCGCCACATTGTCGCGTAGCGCGCCCATGTCGTCGTCCTTCGACGCCGACAGCGCCAGCAGCTCGGCGATCTCCGGCAGCGTGAAGCCCAGCCGCTTGGCCCGGCGGATGAAGTTCAGCCGACGCAGGTCATCGTCGCCAAACTGGCGGTAGCCAGAGGCCGAGCGACGGGTTGGTGGCAGCAGCTTCTGCGACTCGTAGAAGCGGATGGCGTCGGCGCTGAGGCCGCTTCGCTGGGCGAGTTCGCCGATACGCATGGGATGCTCCAGTTACGAATGGCGACAGGATAAACCTTGGAGTCAACTCCAGGGTCAAGCGCTGCTGAAACAGACATTGCTTGGTCAATCCGCCGCCATGCGCTACAAGTTTCGACCGGAGCCCTCAAATCACGGAACGACATGAGCAACCGACCCACCGGCCACAACGACGCCGATCTCGCCGCGCTGGCATCCGCGCTCGGCGACGCCTGCATCCGCCAGCACGAGCATCTGGTGACAGCGGAAAGCTGCACCGGCGGCTGGATCGCCAAGACGCTGACCGATATCGCCGGCAGCTCGGCCTGGTTTGAATGCGGCATGGCCGCCTACAGCTACGAGGCCAAGCAGGCGCTGCTCGGTGTCCGCGCCGAAACCCTGCACGAACACGGCGCGGTCAGCCGCGAGACGGTGCTGGAAATGGTCGCCGGCGCGTTGATCAACTCGGGGGCGAGCCTAGCCGTCGCGGTCACCGGCATCGCCGGTCCCAGCGGCGGTACGCCCGACAAGCCGGTTGGCAGCGTCTGGATCGCCTGGAAGCACCGCGGCGGCTACCCCAAGGCCGAACTCTTCCACTTCGACGGCGACCGCGAAGCCGTGCGCCGGCAGACCGTGGCCGCGGCTTTGAAGGGAATGCTGGCGATGCTGGAGGCACTCTGATTCGTGCTTGTAGTAGATGCCGCAGCGCTGACAAATCTACGCTGGAGTGCGCTATACAGTGTTGCTTTCACTGGCACTGCTCTTTTGTTGCCGGCAACGACGCTGGGCTATCCAGGCTTGATCAGTGGGCAAGGCGCCCTCGGCGCTCTTGATATCGCCACCAGCCTTGTTAATCGTCCGCTATGGCTGTTGATCATCACCTTGATGCTGGCGACACTCGTGCTTGCGCTCTGGGTGGGCGGGCTTCGTCGGTGGTTTGATCCAGAAGGCTTGGCTGCCGATGCCCTCCGATGGGTCGTCGCCTCGAGGAGGCTGAATCTTGCGCTGGCCGGCATCGTCGTTGCTGGCTTGGTGGTCTTGGGATTGGGTGGTGCCGAGTCCGCGATGGTTCTGTGGGCCGTCTTTGGTCTGGCGAGCTGGGCAGTGGACCTTCTGCTGCCTTTCTGGGTCTGGCGTACTGAGGTTCTCTCGCAGGCGCGGCCGGACATTGGTTACAAGCCTTTCTGGCCCGGCGGCATGGCGGTATTCGCCCTGCTCGTGTCCCTCTTTGCCTATCTGGTGCTGCCCTTCACAGCGGTGCTCTTGGCATTTACGGGCAGTTTCGTGATTTCGGCCAGCTATGGGCTGGGAGTATTCCTGCTGTCTTTGCTACTCCCAATTTGGGTAGCGCTTCATTTCATCAACCGAAGCCAGATGCGCAACGTGCGTGCGGATTTGGTCTGGGCGTTGCGTTGGCGGTATCTGCGCAGCTGGCTGTGGTTGCTCCTAGTTGGCGTGCTGGTCACGTCACTCATGATGTTGCCGGTACTTGAGGCCTCGCTGTTGTCGATTTATGTAATGCCGCAATACCAGTTCATGCCCTTGCCAGATGGCGCCTCCCCGCTTCTTGGGGCTGACGATCTGTCGCAGGTGTTCATGGCTTGGGCTCATGGTGGGGAGGGGCTGCTAGCGTTGCCGCTGTCGATCTTCAATGCGTTGACCCTCGGGCGGCTGCTGAATCAGCAGAAGCTCAGACGTGAAGGTAGGGTCCAGGTAATCGAAGAGTCGCAGGGTTCTTTCCAAGGGGGCTAGTCGGCGCCTGCATCCGGTCGGAACTCCAAAAGATCTCCCGGCTGGCAATCCAGCACTTCGCAGATCGCCGCCAGCGTTTCGAAGCGCACACCCTTCACATGGCCTTTTTTCAGCAGTGACAGGTTTGTTTCGCTCAGGCCAATACGTTCGGCCAGCTCCTTCGACATCATCTTGCGCCGCGCCAGCATCACGTCGAGGTTGACGATAATCGGCATCAGACAAAACTCTCGTTTTCCTGACGCAGCTGCGTCGCTTCGACGATCAGCCAGGCCAGCGAATAGGCGCCGATGATCGTGATTGCGAGCAGGTAGAACGCCGTAAAGCCCGGACTCTGCAAGGTGACCAGCGGCGTTCCTGAGACTAAGCTCAGTTCGGGCGTCTGCAAGGTGAGGTGGAACAGACCGCAAGTCACCAGCGAATGGCCCAGCCAGCGCAGCGCTCCGGCCAGGGCGGCAGGCCGTTCGGACCAACGAAGCAGACGCGAACCAATTGTCCGAAGTTGCCATAGAGGCCACAGGTACAGGGCTGTGCTGAGCCACAGCCGACCGGAGATGTCTGCTGTCCACGCGGCAGAGTGGTTCAACGTGTTTGCATCAAAGGAGTTTGCCAGATGCTTGCAGTCGAGCAGGGCTGCACTATCGAGCGCACGGCCGCCTTCCTGCACTCCCAGCGAATAGATCACGCAAAGAATCATGCCGATCCAGCTAGCGGCCATGAGCAATGAGGCGATGGAGCGGGAAGCATTCATGGCGTTAGCTCCTTAGGCTATGTGCAACTTGGACTCGGATGCGGCATCAGACGATGCTGCGCGCATCACAGCTTTCTGTTCGGCAATAATTTACGTAAAGCATAAATAACTTTCGAAAGCTCTCAACCAACTTGCGCTGGCAACGTGTTAGTAGTATTACTACACGCATGCCGAGCACGAGCAGCCAACTCAGCGACACCCAGCAGGCGATTCTGGCCTTCATTGCCGAGCGCATTGAGGCGGACGGCCTGCCGCCGTCGCAGACGGAGATCGCGCGGGCCTTTGGATTCAAAGGCGTGCGCGCGGCGCAATACCATCTGGAAGCGCTGGAAGTCGCCGGCGCCATCGAGAGGATTCCCGGGCGCGCCCGCGGCATCCGTGTGTTGTGGACGCCGGAGTCGCCGCAGTCGACGCTCGATTTCACGGTCGAGTCCAATAACGAAGAGGCGCTGCCTGATGACGCCCTGCGCCTGCCGGTGCTGGGAAGGGTGGCAGCAGGGGCGCCGATAGGCTCCGGCATGGACGAATACGCCGAGCCGGACGCTGTCTATCTGCTCGACCTTCACCTGTTCTCGCCGAAGCCGGATTACCTGCTGCGGGTCAGCGGCGACTCCATGCGCGACGAAGGCATCTTCGACGGCGACCTGATCGGCGTGCATCGCACTCGCGACGCGCGCAATGGCCAGATCGTGGTCGCTCGAATCGACGAGGAAATCACCGTCAAGCAGCTGAGCATGCGCCCGGATCGCCTGCGCCTGCTGCCACGCAATCCGGACTACGAACCCATCGAGGTACGCACCGACCAGGACTTCGCCATCGAAGGTCTGTATTGCGGCCTGCTGCGACCGAACCACTGAGCACCACATCGTTGAGCATCACGGGGAAACGCCATGAACATCGCCAAAGCCATTCGCGGCAAGCAGCGCATCCGCTTTACCTACGACGGGCAGTCCTGCGTGGTCGAGCCGCATGCGCTGGGCATGGACAAGCGCGGCTTTCAGGCCTTGCGAGCCTTCCAGGTTGGCGGCAGCGCCCGCTCCGCGACGGTGAAGGGCTGGAAGCTGTTTCACGCCGATCAGATGCGGGATATCGAGCTGTTGGCGGAGACGTTTCCCCATGCGCAGCGCGGATATCGTCGCGCTGACAGCCCGTTCTGGAGCATTTATGAAGAGCTTTGAGCCGATGAAGTGCCTCCCGGCATGCGGCAAGGAAAATTCCTACCCGGATTCGGGGTTCCGGCCGATATCGGGAGCAAGCCGTCATCCGTATCGTGATGATTCGGTAGCTGTCTCACGCTGTGCGATACAGCCCGCCTAAGCTCTCTCCACACCCAAACACCGACGAGGATTCACCATGGATGACAACAAGAAGCGCGCACTTTCCGCCGCCCTGACCCAGATCGAGCGCCAGTTCGGCAAGGGCACCGTGATGCGCATGGGTGATCGTGCCATTGCCGCCGCCGAGGTGATTGGCACCGGCTCGCTGATGCTGGACATCGCGCTGGGGATCGGCGGTCTGCCGAAGGGCCGCGTGGTGGAAATCTATGGGCCGGAATCCTCGGGCAAGACCACGCTGACGCTGCAGGCCATCGCCGAATGCCAGAAAGCAGGCGGCACCGCGGCCTTTGTTGATGCCGAACACGCATTGGACCCGATCTACGCCCGCAACCTGGGCGTGAACGTGGACGACCTGCTGGTCAGCCAGCCGGACACCGGCGAGCAGGCGCTGGAAATCGCCGACATGCTGGTGCGCTCCAACGCCGTGGACATGGTGGTGATCGACTCCGTCGCCGCGCTGACGCCGAAAGCAGAAATCGAAGGCGAGATGGGCGACCAGCTGCCCGGCCTGCAGGCGCGCCTGATGAGCCAGGCCCTGCGCAAGCTCACCGGCAACATCAAGCGCTCGAACTGCCTGGTGATCTTCATCAACCAGTTGCGAATGAAGATCGGGATCAACATGCCCGGTGTCAGCCCGGAAACGACCACCGGCGGTAACGCGCTCAAGTTCTACGCCTCCGTGCGTCTGGACATCCGTCGCATCGGCTCGGTGAAGAAGGGTGAAGAAATCATCGGCAACCAGACCAAGATCAAGGTCGCCAAGAACAAGCTCGCGCCGCCGTTCAAGGTCATCAATACCGAAATCCTCTACGGTCAGGGCATCAGCCGCGAAGGCGAGATCATCGACATGGGCGTGGATGCCAAGCTGATCGAGAAGTCCGGTGCCTGGTATACCTGCTGCGGCGAGCGCCTGCAGGGCAAGGAAAACGTCCGCCAATGGCTCAAGGACAATCCCAAGCAGGCAGCTGAGCTGGAAGCCAAACTGCGCGAGATCCATGCGCCGGCCAAGCCCGAGCCGAAGCTGGAAGTTGTCGCTGACAACAGCGACGACGAGGTTGCGGAAGCTCGTGGCAGCAAGTCATCCAAGGCCGCCAAGGCTTCGTAATTCATAAGGGTCTCGTGATACCCGAGCTGGACAAGGACTCACCAGCGCGCCCGGTCAAATCCGGGCGCGCGACCTTGTCGGCGCTACAGCGGGCCATCGGTCTGCTCGCCCGACGTGAGCATTCCCGCCAGGAGCTTCGGGAGAAGCTCCTGCAGCGTGGTCATGTCGAGACCGAGGTGGAAGACGCATTACGACAGCTGATCGACAAGGGCCTGCAGAGCGAAGAACGCTTCGCTGGATCCCTGGCCCGCACCCGCATGGCGGCGGGGCATGGGCCGCTTCGTATCGAAAATGACTTGCGACAACAAGCACTTGGCGCTGAACTTATCGACGCGACCATGGCCGGCTTCCAGACCGATTGGTTCAGTCAGGCACTGAATGTACTGCGGCGGAAGTTCGGAGAGTCGATAACTGATGCGACGGACGACTATTCGCAGAAGCTCAAGCGCCGTAATCGGCAGTTGGCCTTCCTGTTGCGACGTGGTTTCGACATGGAGACGGCACGCGAGGCGTTGTCCCGCTGGGAACGCAGCCATTGATCGGTAGCCGGAAATTTTGGCCCGGTTGAGCCTGGTGCGGCTTCGATACGCTGCCTGTCGCGAATGACGCAATTGCGTCATTGCCCGGGACCTGCCCGTGCGGTGAACTGACCCCGGTTACCACGGGGGCGTTTCATGTCTGTCTTGCGCATTGCTGCACTGGTCTGCGCTTTCGGTTTGGTTACCGGCGCCAGCGCGACGACTTTCAATGTCGACAACTTCAACGACCTGAATGATGCGAGCCCGGGCAATGGCGCCTGTGATGTCGGTGACGGCAGTTGTTCGCTTCGTGCCGCGGTGCAGGAGGCGAATGCCTTGGCCGGTCACGACGTCATCGTGCTCTCCGCAGGCACATACAACCTCACCCAGACCTACAACTGTGGCGGTCCAACTTGCGGCCTCTTTGTCGAAGTCCGACCGGACGTGGAAATTGTGGGGCAGGGTGTTGGCGTCACCTCCATCCAGGGAGCGGCGATCAACTATCAGGGCGCTGTCTTCCAGCTGACTGAACTCAGCGGCGACAGTGGCGCTACCCGTTTTGCCGATCTCAGTCTGAATCCGGGCACCTTCACTGGCTTTGACGGACAGTTCGCGAACGGTTTGATGGAATCCATCTTCGCCTGCGCTGCCTGTGGCCTCGAACTGGAGCGCCTGGAGATCAACCTTCAGCACACCTCGCCATCGGGTGGATTGTCCGCACTGATGTTCTCTGGGGCGGCGCCGGCAACGGTGCGAGACACCGTGGTGAACATCAGCGGTGGCGCTACCAACTCGCCTTCGCCGATTTACAGTCAGGCAGGCACGCCGTTGCTGATCGAAGACGTGACCATCAATGGCGGCAATTCCATGAGTACCGGTGTGAACTATCGGGCTTCGTCTGGACTGTCTGCCGGTCCGAACACGCTGACCATCCGACGCAGCCGCTTTCTGGACATGAGTAGTACGGGTTACGCGACGATCCTGCTGGCCAACATCAATATTGGTGCGGAAACGCAGGCATTGATCGAAGACGTTGAGATAACGGGCGGCGGGCCGGGCGTGTTCGTCAGGCACTATGGTCCCAGCGCGCTGACAACGTACCTGACCATCGAACGCAGCCTGTTTTCAGGGATGTCTGCCGAGGCCCTGCGCCTGGCAGGGCCGTGTGTCGCGACGGTGCGCAACAGCACGATCAGTGCGGCTGCCACCGGCGTCGCGCTCAGCGCTCCGGAAAGTAGCGGCACCGGAACCTGCGATGTTGCTCTCGACAGCGTGACCATCGCCGGTGGCACCACTTCGGTGGCGGTTGGCAGCGGGCTTGGCACGGTCAGCGCCCGCAACAGCATCCTGGCTGACGCGTCCTCCGCCGCCTGTACCGGAACCCTGGACTCGCTCGGCCACAACCTGATCGAGGGCGCTTGTACCGTTGCCGGCGATACCACGGGGAACATCACCGGCGTGGATCCGATGCTGGATGCGCTGGCGGACAATGGCGGCGCCACGCGCACACAAGCGTTGCTGGCAGGCAGCCCGGCCATTGATGTCGGTGACGTCGCGAACTGCCCCGCAGAGGATCAGCGCACCTACGCGCGTCCGGCCGATGGTGACGGCAACATGGATGCCCGCTGTGACATCGGCGCCTTCGAGAAGGATGCGCTTCCCGCACCCAGCAATACCGCGCCGGTCGCCGCTGATGACGCCGCGACCGTAGATGAAGACATGTCGCTGGATATTCCCGCAGCAACGATTCTGTCCAATGACAGCGATGGCGAAGCCGATCCACTGCAGATCAGCGACAGCAGCGGAACCACCGGGCAGGGCGCCAGTTTTGCCTGCGATGTCACGGGCTGCAGCTACGACCCCATCGCCGACTTTTTCGGCAGCGACAGCTTCGACTATGAGGTCTGTGACGACGCCGTGCCGGCGCTTTGCGACACGGCGACCATCAACGTCACCGTGAATCCGGTGAATGACGCGCCGGACTTCCTGCCTGGCGCGGCCCAGGTTTTCGCTGGCGGCAGCAGTGGTGCGCAGTCAGAACCCGGCTGGGCCTCGTCCATTGACCTCGGCGCAGGCGAGCCGGGTCAATCGGTGATGGCGTTCGAGGTGGCTCTCGATTCCGATCCGGATGCGGTGGTGACGGGACTGCCCAGCATCGATGCCAGCGGGAATCTTGGTTTCACATTGAGCGGTGCATCCGGAAACGCCAGTTTCGGTGTCGTTTTGCGTGATGACGGCGGCGTGGCCAATGGCGGCGTGGATGTTTCGGTATCGATGCCGCTCAACATCGCCGTGGGAGCAGCGGCTGACGTGGCGGTGACTATCGAGCAGTGCAGCCTGCAGGCGCCGCCTGGCGAGCTCTACGCCTATGCCATGCGCATCGACAACAGCGGCCCGGACGCGGCGCTGGATATCGTGCTCGATGCGCCATTGCCGGCAGGGGCCAGCATCGATGGCATCGGTAATGCGGACTGCATGGATGCGGGAACCAGTCTGGCCTGTCACATCGTTCGACTGGATGCGGGTAGCAGCGTTGCGGTTCCGATGACGCTGCTGATGCCCGGTGTTGGCCCGGCCACGCTCGACCTTTCGACCACGATCAGCACTGCAACCGACGACGTGAATGTCGCCAACGACAGCGCGGCAAGCACGGTGGCGCTGGTACCGGGACTGATTCTGGATAGCGGATTCGAGTCCTGCGACGGCCTTCTGGATTGAAATCGCGGTATCGCCGCTGGAAACGTCAGAGCAGGTCTTCCTTCAGTGCCCGCGAGATGGCCGCTGACCGCGAGTGCACGTGCAGCTTGGCGTAGATGTTGCGCAGGTGATTGGAGATTGTGTGGTAGCTGAGGTTGAGCTGCTCGCCGATCGCGCGCAGCGTGAGTCCGTCGACGAGCAGCTGCAGGATGCCGCTTTCGCGTTCGGTCAGTCCGTAGCTGTCGGCGGCCTGGTTGCGCGCCGGTGACTGGTTGGCGAACACGGTCAGCAGCTTGCGCGCAATGAAGGGGTTGATCGGCGCGGCGCCGTGCATCACGCCGCGCACGGCGTCCACCAATTGTTGCGGCGGCAGTGGTTTCAGCAGGTAGCCGCTGGCGCCGGCGCTGATGGCGTCGAACACGCGCTCGTCGTCATCGTGGATGGTCAGCACCAGGACGCGGGTCGTCGGACTCAGGCAATGCAGTCGGCGGATGCCTTCGATACCCGAGACGCCGGGCAGGCCAAGATCCATCAGCGCGACATCGGGCGCCTCGCCGGCATCCAGCGCATCGAACAGGCGCTCGCAGTCGGGGAAGGCGCGCTCGCAGCGTATGTCAGACTGCAGGTCCAGCAGCTCGGCCAGGGTGTCACGCAGCGAGCGGTTGTCCTCGACGATCCAGATGTTCAGTCGGTGGGGGTCGTTCATTCCGCGCTCTTCCGCAATGCGACAGGCTCTCAGCCTAGTGGTGGAAGCTGGCGAGCGCCACGACGCGGATGCGTCAGTGTGACGACCACCTGCGTGCCCTGGCCGGGTTGGCTGTCGATGGCGAGGGACGCGCCAATCGCCGCCGCGCGTCGCGCCATGTTGCCGAGGCCGTTGCCGTCAGCAGCTGCCGAAGGATCGAAGCCCTGCCCGTCATCGATGATGCGGACCCGCAGTCCCTCCGCCTCGCGCTCAAGACGCAGTTCGACGTGGCTCGCGTTCGCGTGTCGACGTGCGTTGGTCAGGGCCTCGCGGCAGATCAGGTGCAGTTCCCGGCGCGTCGCCATCGGCAGCTCGGCATCGTCGTTCCGCCAGCCGTTGTGGACCGTCACGCCATCCTCGCCGAACAGTCGCCGTGCCAGTATCTGCAGTCGTTCGCCGAGTGCAGTGATGTTGTCCTTTTCCGGATTCACGTACCAGACGATGTCACGCATGGCGTCGGCGACCTTCTGGGCGGATTCGGCTACGCCGGCGAGGCGGCGTCGATCATCGGCCGGCAGCTGGTCGCGCTGGCCCAGCATCGAGGCCGACATGCCGATGGCGGCGAGTTCGCTGCCCATTTCGTCATGCAGGTCGGCGGCGATACGCGTGCGCAGGCGCTCCATTTCCAGCAATCGCGCCACTCGCCAACGGTACAGCGCCCAACCGGCCAGTAGCAGCGCCAGCAGCGCGGGAACCCGGAACAGCCAACTCTCATGCCAGGCCGGCTGGAATCTCAGGAGCAGGTCGCGGTCGGCGTCGCGCCAGCCGGCTTCGACGTTTCCCGCCTGCAGTCGAAAACGATAGTCGCCGGGCGCGAGGCGAGGGTAGCGCGCGCTGCGGGCGCCGGAAGCATCGACCCAGTCCGCGTCGACGCCATCCAGTCGATAGCGGAAGCGTACGTGGCCGGCCCGGCGGAATCCCGGGGCAGCAAAGTCGAGTGCCACGGTCAGGTCATCCGCGGCCACGCTCAGCAGGTCATCGGCGTCGGGGTCGACGCTACGATCACCTCCGCGGTTCCAGACCAGCGCACGCGTCACCCGCGGTATCGGCGCAGGCGCTGCTTTCCGGGCCCGCGCCGGATCGAAGCGCACCACGCCACCAATGCCGCCAAGCAGGAGCTGACCTTCGGCGTCGACGCTGCGCGAACGGCGGTTGAACTCGGTGATGCGCAGTCCATCGCGGGCGTCGTAGTGGCGGAACTGCCTGCCAGTCGACGCGGTTGGATCGAAGCGCAGCAGTCCGCGATTGGTGCCGACCCAGAAGTTGCCATTCGCATCCTTCTGCAGGCTGTAGAACACGTGGCCGGCGTCCGCCTGATGTGGTCTGAAGTGCTTCACCTTGCCTGACTGCGTGTCGACGCGCAGCAGGCCCAATCCGGTAGCCAGCCATAGCCTGGTGCCGCTTGCCTGCATGTCGTAGATGCGTGCGCCTTCGGGCAGGGCAACGTGACGCGTCGTGGCGTCGGTGGTCCGATAGCCGGTGATCGTCGCTGCAGGCGGTGAGTGCGGGGAGAACGTGGCGGCAAGCCAGAGGCTGCCGTCGCTGGTCATCGCCAGGGTTTCGAATGAGCCTGCTAGCTGCAACTCCGCGCGATCATCCACCAGCCGGTAGAGCCCGTCTGTGTTCACGATCCAGATGCGGCCGGATTCGTCGACAAGACTGTCGCGCGCCGGGTTCCGCGGCACGGCATCGAAGGCCTGCGATAGCGGTGCGATGGATGCGCTGCCGTTCCCAACGGCGCAGCGGCCGTTGGCCACGAGTCGGTCATCCATGGGCAGGAGGTCCCAGAGGTAGTCGCTGCACAACGCGATGCGACCGGGCGACGCATCGTTGTCATGCCAGCTGCTCAGGCTTCCCATGCCCTCATCCCAGGCGAGCAGTCCGTGCCCGAAACTGGCGAACCACCAGCGCCCATCGAAACGGACAATGTCGGAGACGGCGCGTTCGCCGAGCGCCCGGTCCAGCGCTCCATCGTCGAGTCCGTGGAACGCCGGCATGTCGGGATCCAGCCTGAAGGCGCCGTTGTAGGTGCCGAGCCAGAGCGCGTTGTCGGCGTCGATCATGGCGGCGAGTACTTCGCTGCTCAAATCGTTGTTGCGTCGCCACGGGTGCTTGCCGCCATCGGGTGCAAGCCAGACCGCGCCTTCGGTGTCGGCGAACACGATGCCGCCTCGCCAGCGCAGGACGAGGCGCGAAGCGTCGACCTGATCGGGTAGGGGATCACCTGCCTGCCACGCCTTGTCCGGATTGATCCACAGCTGTCCGTCGTCGACCAGCAGGCCCTGTGCGCAGGGAGCCGGATCCTGTCGTTCGATGCGAGTGCTTTCGGCGTCAAGCTGGAACAGCGTGCATTGATGTTCACCCACCAGAATCAGCAGCTTGCCGGCACCGAGCTGCAGTCCGCGAACCGGCAGGCCATCGACGGTGGCAATTCGCGTCGGTGCGGATGCCAGTGAACGGTTTGTGCGGAGCAGGCCGTCGTCAAGTCCGACCCACGCGCCGTCGCGATCAGCGACCATTGCGGTGACCGCCGGAGTACGCCCGGATTCGGCGCGCGGCCAAATACGGGCCCGGACATCACCATGCCGGTCGCGCCAGAGCAGGGCATCGCGCTGTGCAATCCACAGGCCGCCATCGGGGCTTGTGGCCAGTGCCAGCAGGTTTCCGCCGCGCAGGTCGTGATCGCCAAGCTGCTCGAAACGACGCACCGATGTTCCGTCGAGGCGGTCCAGTCCATCGCGGGTGGCCAGCCAGACGAAGCCGTCGTCGTCCTGCGCCATGGCGACAATCGCGTTGTGCGACAGGCCCTGTTCGGCGCCGAAATGCTGGATGGCGGGATCGCAGATCGGGCAGGCGGAGGCACAGGCCACCGCGCTGGCCAGCAGGCTGGTCAGGACGGCAAGGTACTGCAGCGTCGTCCGCAGGCCGTCAGGCCGCATGGCTATCGCCCCCAGCGATGCTCGATGTCGACTTTAGCGCATCTGGCGAATAGCGCCTGGAATGGCATTGATGGTGGTGTTTCGGTGCTTCTCCAGCCCGCTGGCGCTATACATCGCGCCATCTGACTGGCAATCTTGCGGGCAGGGCGCCAAAGCCGAGCTGGCTTGCTGGCCGCCATCGCCAATCCCATGTAAATCCGATAGGCGCCGTTTATCCGCGGCGCTTTCGACGCACCTGAAGCCATTGCCGTAATGAATCAGCCCAGCACCCGCGAGATCCGCCAGACTTTCCTCGACTTCTTCCGCGAACGTGGCCACGAGATCGTGCCCTCGGCGTCGCTGGTGCCGGGCAATGATCCGACCCTGCTGTTCACCAATTCCGGCATGGTGCCGTTCAAGGACGTGTTCCTCGGCGCGGAAAAGCGCAGCTACGTGCGCGCGGCCGACGTCCAGCGCTGCCTGCGCGCCGGCGGCAAGCACAACGACCTCGATCAGGTCGGCTACACGGCGCGCCACCACACCTTTTTCGAGATGCTCGGCAACTGGTCCTTCGGCGATTACTTCAAGAAGGACGCCATCGTCTGGTCGTGGGAGCTGCTGACCAACGGCTATGGCATTGCCGCCGACCGCCTGCTGGTCACGGTCTATCACGATGACGACGAGGCGTTCGCCATCTGGCGTGATGTGATCGGCCTGCCCGAGCACCGCATCATCCGCATCGGCGACAACAAGGGTGCCAAGTACGCCTCGGACAATTTCTGGCAGATGGCCGACACCGGTCCCTGCGGGCCGTGTACCGAGATTTTCTACGATCACGGCGAAAACGTACCCGGTGGTCCGCCGGGTTCACCGGATGAGGACGGCGACCGCTTCATCGAGATCTGGAATCTGGTGTTCATGCAGTTTGATCGTGCGGCCGACGGCACCCTGAGTCCGCTGCCAGCGCCCTGCGTGGATACCGGCATGGGTCTGGAGCGTCTGGCTGCCGTGCTACAGGGCGTGCACTCCAACTACGAAATCGACCTGTTCCAGAAGCTGATCGCCGCGGCCGCCGAACTCACTGGCACCGAAGATCACGCCAACAAGTCATTGCGCGTCATTGCCGATCACATCCGCGCCTGTTCCTTCCTGATCGTCGATGGCGTGCTGCCGTCGAACGAGGGCCGTGGCTATGTGCTGCGCCGGATCATCCGTCGCGCGCTGCGTCATGGCTGGATGCTGGGTGTCCGTGGGTCTTTCTTCCACAAGATGCTGGCGCCGCTGCTGGAGGAAATGGGCGACATCTATCCCGAATTGGCTGCGAAGGCTGAGCTGATCGAGCGCGCATTGAAAAACGAGGAGCAGCGTTTCGCCGAGACGCTGGACCACGGCATGCGGGTGTTCGACGAAATTGTGGCAGCGAACCCGAAGCAGATTCCCGGCGACGACGCCTTCCGCCTGTACGACACCTACGGTTTCCCGGTGGACCTGACCGCCGACATGGCGCGTGAACGCGGCATGGACGTGGACATGGCAGGTTTCGAGGCCGCGATGAACGAACAGCGTGAGCGCGCACGAGCGGCCAGCAGCTTTGGCGGTGGTGGTTCGCTGTCGGCAGAGCTGGTCGCGCGACTGCCGGCGACGGAATTCCTCGGTTACGAGCATCTTGAGGCCGACGACTGCCGCGTGCTGGCGATCCTGCAGGATGGCAAGAGCGTGGATCGTCTGGACGCTGGCGCCGAAGCGGAACTGATCCTCGACCGGACGCCGTTCTATGGCGAATCCGGTGGCCAGGTGGGTGATGCCGGCGAGCTGCATGGCGCGGACGGGCTACGGTTTTCGGTTGCCGATACGCGCAAGTACGCCGGCGCCTACCACGCCCACGTTGGCAAGCTGGAGCAGGGCATTCTGCGGGTTGGCGAAATGCTCGATGCCAGCATCGATGGCGACCGTCGCCAGCGCATCGTGCTTAACCACTCGGCCACCCACCTGCTGCATGCCGCACTGCGCGAGGTGCTGGGCGACCACGTCCAGCAGAAGGGTTCGCTGGTGGCGCCGGAGCGCCTGCGCTTCGACTTCTCGCATTTCGAGGCGGTGACGCGCGAGCAGCTGCGCGAGATCGAACATCGCGTCAACGCCGAGATCCGTGCCAACCACGCCGCCGACATCCGCCACATGGGCATGCAGGAAGCGCTGGATTTCGGCGCCATGGCGCTGTTCGGCGAGAAATACGGTGAGCGCGTCCGCGTGCTGAAGCTGGGCGATGGTTCCATCGAGCTCTGCGGCGGTACCCACGTGGACCGCACGGGCGACATTGGTCTGTTCCGCATCGTGTCGGAAGGCGGCATTTCCGCCGGCGTGCGCCGCATTGAAGCGGTTACCGGTGATGCTGCGCTGTCGGCGGTCGAAGCCGAGCATGATCATCTGGATCAACTGGCGTCACTGCTGGGTGGCAGCGCGCAGGACGCCACCGAAAAGCTGAAGGCGCTGCTGGATCGTGCCAAGCGCCTGGAAAAAGAAGTCGATGTCATGAAGGCCGGTGCGGCGGCGGATGCCAGTCGTGACCTCGCTGAGAAGGCACTGGAGATCGAAGGGATCCGTCTCGTCGCAGCCCGCCTGGATGGTCTCGATGCCAAGGCTCTGCGCGATTCGGTGGACCAGCTCAAGGATCGTCTGCGTGACGCGGTCGTGCTGCTGGCCAGTGGCAGCGACGGCAAGGTGTCGCTGATAGCCGGCGTGGCCGGCGCGGCGCAGGGCAAGGTCAAGGCGGGCGACCTGATTCGTCACGTGGCCGATGCGATCGGCGGCAAGGGCGGTGGCCGTCCCGACATGGCGCAGGGCGGCGGCCCGGACGGTCCGGCCGTGGCCGAGGCCATGGCCGGCATCCCGCAGTGGGTGGGCGAGCGGGTCAGCGCAGGCTGAGAACCAGCTCACAGGCTTGATTGCGCGGATTTGGCAGGCTGGGCTAGTATCCAGACGTCATGTCACACGCCCGTAGCGTGTGGCGAGGGAATGCACGCGTCTGGGGAGACGCGGTTCACGTAGGGAGCGCCCGCGAGGATCGCCGGGGGCAAGGAGGCGTGACATGTTGATTCTGACCCGCCGGGTCGGCGAAACACTGATGGTCGGTGATCAGATCACCGTGACCGTGCTTGGCGTGAAGGGCAACCAGGTTCGCCTGGGCATCAACGCGCCGCGCGACGTTGCCGTGCATCGCGAGGAAATCTTCCAGCGAATCCAGCACGAAGGCGACGGTAGCCCGGTAGAGGCACCTGCGGCCGATAGCGACAAGAGCTGAGCGTCTGGAGCGGGTCTGGACGTCGCGTGGGTTTACCCCGGGGCGACGAATCGCTATCCTTGCGCGCCTGCCGTTGCTGCGGCAGCCAATTCTGGAGAGTTGCCCGAGTGGCTGAAGGGGCTCCCCTGCTAAGGGAGTATAGGGTTAATAGCCTTATCGAGGGTTCGAATCCCTCACTCTCCGCCAGATACAAGGCGCCGCCCAATCGGGCGGCGTTTTTGTATCCGATGGATTGCGGTGATGTGGTTCCCGTCGTTTCGAGGTCAGCTCGCGGCACCCGCCGGTGTTCGCTGGATGGCAGGGCGCAATGATCATGTTTCGATTATTTCGCCTCTAGGTGTTGACGACTGCATGGGTCATCCGCATAATGTGCTGCTTCGCGCCCGTAGCTCAGCTGGATAGAGTACCTGGCTACGAACCAGGCGGTCGGAGGTTCGAATCCTTCCGGGCGCGCCATACGAAACATCAAGAACGCCAGTGACTTACCGTCGCTGGCGTTTTTGTTTCCAGCG
>Ga0209607_1000180_pt1 | contig 56488 bp, 53 predicted proteins | sample AD_UKC117_MetaG_FD_184413 | JGI IMG/M metagenome (GOLD analysis project Ga0209607, IMG submission 184413) | Active sludge microbial communities of municipal wastewater-treating anaerobic digesters from Hong Kong - AD_UKC117_MetaG (SPAdes)... | ecosystem: Engineered > Bioreactor > Anaerobic >... | reverse complement strand
TCGTCGCCATGACGCTCACGCTGGCGCGGGGTGGGGCCAGATCAGACCGTCACACCACCCGACACGCCGACCAGGTGGAGCCACCCCAAGCCGTCATGGTGGGGCCAACTCAGGCTGTCAGAACCACCGCAATCTCGGCCGCGAACCACAACCAGTACAAGGTGCAGGTCCACGAGGCCAACCACCCACATGTCGAACACTGGATCGCCGACCTGGTCGACTCCGAGTCACCCAACTATCACTCCGTGAGAGACCTGCCCCGCGCAGACCTGCTCGCGGCCGGCGTCAGCTGCGTCAACCACTCCGTGGCCAACACCAAGAAGGCGTACGCGCGCGGCCTGTCCCTCTTCGACCTCGAGGACCCCGAGTTCGACGCCAGGGTCACACGCTCCGAACGCGACCGTGCCACCGCGAACTGCGTGCTCCACTACGCCGCCACCCACCACCCACGCGTGATCCTCGTCGAGTGCACCACGGAGCTCCAATCGTGGGGGCCGGCCATGCCGGGCAAGCCGAGCATCGGCGATGGAAGCACCTACCGCTGGTGGCTGCGCCAGTTCACCAACCTGGGCTACCGGCATCGCACCCTCTACCTCAACAGCATGTTCTTCGGTGTCGGCCAGTCCCGGGACCGGCTCTATGAGGTGTTCTGGGACAAGGCCGTTCCCACCCCAGACCTGGACCATCGCCCGCTGTCGTGGTGCTCGTTCTGTGACCGAGACGTCCCGGCTGTGTGGACCTGGCGCACGGGGGTTCCTCCGTCCGGGTCCGTCCGGTACGGCAAGCAGTACGACTACCGGTGCCCAGCGTGCCGTGGCCCGGTGATCCCACCCTTTACCCCGTCACTGACCGCCCTGGATCTCAGCGACCTGGGCACCCGCATCGGCGATCGGGAGAAGCCGCTGGCGGCGGCAACCATGGCTCGAGCTGAGCGCTGTCGAGAGCGCTTCGCCGACTTCCCCGCAGTCCTGATGCCTGCCAAGGCAGTGCGGGGCATCGAGCGTCACCCGTGGCGGCCAATGTCCACCCAGACCAGCCAGCAGGAGACGGCACTGCTGTCCACGGGGGCCCTCGTCGCGGCTGCCGGCAATACCTCTGAACGACCAGGGTCCAGCTGTCGCAGCCGTGGCTTCGACCAGCCGCTGTGGTCTCAGACCGCCACCAACACCACCGGTCTGCTTGCCGCGCCGATGGCCGCCGCCATCAGCAACTTCCAAGGCGCCGCGCGCGGGGTGGATGAGGCGCTTCCCACCCAAGGAGGATCAGAGACCCTCGCGTTGATGTGCGGTGTCCTGCCCTACCGCAAGAACACCACACCCAGCACCCACAGCGAGGCGATGCCCACCATCACGACCGACCAGGTCCCGGCCCTGATGACGGCCGCCGGACTGGTGAAGAACAACGGGGGCATCGCTGAAGCCAAGTACCGTGCCCAGCCCCTCGACCATGCCTTGGGCACGGTCGTTGGCTCGGCGATCACTCAAGGCCTGCTCTTCTCCGGCTGGACCAAGGTCAACGGCTCCACCGGCGACCAGACCGCGCCACACCCGCTGCTGGACCCCTTCGGCACGTTGACATCGCGGGACACCACCGCCCTGATCTCGGCCCGGTGGCAGGAGACATTGGCTGACCTGAGGCTCGAGGACTGCTACTTCAGGATGCTGTTCGCGCACGAGATCGGACGCGGATGCGGGTTCGACGTGGACTTCGGCACCCATCACAAAGGCACCTTCGTGGTGTGGGGCTCAGATCGAGCGCAGGTCGACGGGTACGGCAACGCCGTCTCCCCCCAGGTGGGCGAGTGGATCGGCATCCGGCTCCAGGCCGCGCTGCACGAGGCGGTGGCCGCATGAACGCCCACGATGCCGTGTGGGGTCAACGTCACGGCGACGCCACGGCGCTGCTGTCGACCGACGGCAGGTACCGCTACTACCTCACCCGCGAATTGCCAGGCGGCGCTGCCCCACTGCACTTCGTGATGCTCAACCCCTCGAAGGCCACAGCAGGCCAGGACGACCCGACGATCAGAAGATGTCTGGGGTACGCCCGGGCAGTGGGCGCCGGCGGCCTGCACGTGTGGAACCTCTTCGCCTGGCGCACCACCCACCCTGACGAGCTCCCGCTCGATGACAGCGCCATCGGCCCGGCCAACGAGGGCACGATCTCGACGGCCTTGACGACGGCGGCCGCCACGGGCGCAGTAGTGGTGGCCGCGTGGGGTGCGCACCAGCACCCTCTCAAAGCCCGGCAGGTCGCTCGGCTGCTCGCGGCCGCCGCTGATCATCGGGTTCCTTTGCAGGTCCTGGCGATGACACGGCGCGGCGAGCCGGGGCACCCACTGAGGCTTCCTCGCTCGCTACGACCCCGCCCTGCGACTCTGGAGGCTTCCTGCTGCCCCGGCTGCGGGTGCACGACAGCGCAGGGGTGCTGGCCTGGCTGCTGGTGGGTTCGAGACCCCTCGGGAGTGCGAGTGTGCTCCCAGTGCGCTGGGCGGTGGCGACGATGAATCTGCAGGCACAGGTCCTCAGTGACCAACTGCTTGCCGTGCTGCACTCCTGCCCGCGGCCGCTGAGCACCAGCGAGATCACCCAAGCCGCTCCCCCGCTGGCCGAGGTGCACACTGGGTGCAATCCGATCTGGCACGAGCGAGGCCGTTCGCCCCGCACCCGCGAGGAACGGTGCTACGACACACACCACGTGCACGTGCGCTCCCGGTACGCCCGAGAGATCTATCAGGCGCTGCGGGCGATGGCAGACCAGGGTCAGGTCGTCCGGATCCGCGATCCACTCCTCCGGACCGTCTCGTGGGCACCACTGCGCCCACCCCGATTCGTGGAAGAACTCGAGGCTTGCCTGGCGCTGCCGTGCTTCACCCGTGTCGAGGATCGGCAGCTCGGTGCAGACTGAGGGCGTGACGCCCGCCGAGCTGAAGACCACACGTGAATCCATGGGACTCACCAGCGAATGGGTAGCCGAGGCCGCAGGGGTCGCCGTGCGCACCGTCCGGCACTGGGAGGCCGGCGCAACCCGGGTCCCGGACGATGTCGCCGGCCGTCTCGAGGAGCTGACCAGGCAGCTCTCCGAGCACGTCGCCTCCCTCTTGGAGTCCGTAGCCGACGGGCGGGTCACGTTGCTGCGCTACCGCGACCAGACCGCGCTACAGCACAGCACCGGCTTGACCTGGCCCGTGGCCACGCACGCGATCGCGCAGCTGCGCGCGATCGAACAGTTGCGGGCCCGGGGCGCACGAGCCCGGATGATCTGGTTCAACCCCGACGAGTACCAGGCATGGGCGGCATCCCGCGAGGCACCGAGCCCGCAGGCGTGGGCAGATCTCCAACCATGGGACCCCGGATCATGACACCGGCCCCCTACACACCCCGAGAGCTGGAGTGGCACGATCACGCGGTCGCGGCGGCCGCCGCAGCGTGGCTGAACGAACCTCGCGACACGGAGGCCTACCGGCGGATGGTCGAAGCGACCATCCGCCGACGCGCCTTCCTACAGCCGACCCTGGACGAGGCTGGCGACAACGGGCCCGAGATCCTGGACGAGATGAACCCAGACCACGCACCGCAACGCCTGGTCAATGCCCTCGACGAAGTGATGGCCACCCTGCGCCGTACCGGCCCGAGCCGGTCGACCACGCCAGATTCCCCCTCTGCAAACTGACCCCCGGACGCCCGCAGCCCGCTTTTGGTAGGTAGGAGGGCGCCGGAGCAGCCGGCGCCCGGCGACGCGCCCCTCCGGGACCCGGCGTGGGCAGAGAGCGGGTCCCCGGTGGACGAGCAGCAGCCCAACCTCGACACGATCCGAGGTCATCTCACCCAAGCCCTGGCAGCGTTGGATGCGCTGCAGGGCCTAGCCGCCTCGGCACCGCCCGCCGTCCATGCCGACCCCGTCGGCTGGATCGAGGAGAACCTCGAGACGTCTTCGCCCGGGGGTGCGCGATGAATGACCCGCGCGTGGCGGACGACGTCCTGATGGATCTCGCGGTGGCGCGAGGCAACCTGCGACAGATCTGGAGGTCGGTGGAGGAACTGCGTGGATGCGCCCGCAGCGCCGAACGCACACTGGAGGATATCGATGTCGAGACCGCCGGGGCGCGGCTGGCCCCAGAGGGGCTTCGAGGTGCGGCCTACCTGCGCGATGCCGGAGATCAGATGGAAGTCCTGCGGCAGCGATGCGCCCTGGGCGCGACACTCGCCGGAGAGATCGAAGAGCGACTGGAGGTGGCTCAGCGGCACCTTGGGGCGGCTCGCGACCGCCTCATCGGCTACGAGGACGCACCGGAGACCGAGGTCGCCGGCCTACGCACCAGGATCGAGGATCTGGGGGTCCTCGTCGACCTGGCCACACCGTTGGCCGCCGCAGCCCGCACTCACATGCAGGAGGCGGCCCATACCGCCGCCCAGCTGACCACTCCCAGCTTGGCCGACGCCGATCGTGAGTACGCCGCGCTTCGCTTGGACCGGGGCGCCCAGTCCGCAGGCCGACTTGTGGTGCGCGCCGATGAAGCCGGCCGACACCTTGATCGCACCCTGGAGTACGCCGGGAGCGGGGCATCTCGATCGCTCGGTCAGGCCGAGGCCGTGTCCAACGCCGCCCACGCCCGGCTCGGATCCGCAGCCGCGCCTCAGCCCACATCACTCTCGGGTCTGGGCGGCCCGGGCGGGCCCTCGCGATGACCGGTTCCGCAGCCCACGCGTGGCCCTGCCGGCCAGCATCAACACTGGCGCGGGATCTGCGCGGCCAGGTCCTGCAGGACTTGGCTCACTCCCCCACCGGTCCGGCACGCCGGCCCGCGCGGTATCTCGAGGACGCCCGCGGCCTGCTGGAGCGATTGATCGTGGAACTGCAACCCCTTCCAAGCGCTCAGAACCGGGAAGAGCGCGATCTGGGGCAGGACCTGCGCCACTGCGCAGTGCTGGGCCGGCTGCTGCAGGCTGCCGACAACGCCGTGGAGGGAGCCGAGCCCTCCCGCGCCGCGTGGGACGCCTCTCGCAGGTTCCTGCTTGCGGCCGAGGCAACCATCGGTGACCTGCTCACCGATGTGCTCGAGGCGAACCACCCCCACCTGCGGATCATCGACGGCGGCCGCCGATGATCCGGCGGATCACCGGCACGGTGGTCGGCCTCGTCGTAGTCGGTGCGGCCGCCCACGTCTCGCTTGGTCAGGACCCTGACCAAGCGGGCAGGACGGTCACTGGAAGGGTCTCGGCGGTTAGCGATGGGGACACCTTGCGCGTGAGCGATGACGCGGGACAGAACCTGGGCAGAGTCCGGATGCTCGGGATCAACGCACCGGAGCTGGCGCATGACAACAACCCGGAGCAGTGCGGGGCCAAACAGGCCGCATCTCGCCTAGCCCAGCTGGCACCCCCGGGCACCATCGTGCAGCTGGCAACGGATCCAACCCAAGCCGACCGCGACACCTATGGACGGCTCCTGCGCTACGTGCAGGTGGACGGCCAAGACCTCCAGCTGACCCTGCTGACCGAGGGGTATGCGGTCCCGTTCTGGCCGCGCGGACAAGGCACCCGCTCGACGTCCTACCTGGCGGCCGCGCGAGTCGCCGAGCATGATCACCGCGGGCTGTGGTCAGCCTGCCCACCGGAAGGAACACCACGATGACTGACGACCCCTACGGTGCTGAACAGCGCACCCGTGATCGGCGACAGCAGTACGAGCTCGCCGAGGCCGACGCCGCTCAGCAGCGAGCCCTGGCGCGGATGGAGAAGGCTCGACAGGAAGAGACGGCCGCCGAGGCCGCCGGGTACCGACAAGATGGGCCCGACTCCCCTGCACCCGAGCGCTGACGCCTCGGTGCTGCCTCCTCAGCGCACCAGTCCGACCGGACGCGAGGATGGCGCGTCCGGTTCGAGTCCGCGCAGGCGCTCTCGAACCGTCGGCGTGCGCGGACAACGACGCAGGAAAGCCGCCATCGGTACCGCCAGACTGGCCTCACGGACAGCGTCATCGCCGCCCAGGCGCAGCATTCGCTGCCACTTCCGCTCCCACACCGGCATCCCATAGCTGACGGCACCGATACCCGCGATCGTGACGGCTAGCCACACCTGGCGCGCCTGCATGGCCTGCACGACGGCGATCAGGATCACGACAGCACGCAGGCGCCAAACGGTCGACGTCAGCGGCAGCCGGCGGCCCACGCCAGCCACCGCCTGTCCGACCGCACGCAGCATCTGCCAGGGCAACGACCAGAAACCGAGCACCGGGTCATGGCGAACCCACCCGGTACGAACCAGTCCGGCGGCATGCGCCATCACCGCCGCTGCCTGATCCTGCGGCAGACTGCCGTCCTCGACTGCCTCCAGCAGGCCCTGGGAGACCACGACGGTTCGTCGACCGAAAGCGGCGGCACCGATGGAGTGCTCACCCGCCCGGACATGCAGACGCACCAGCGGCGGACCGAGGCCGGCGCGACACATCAACGTCAGGGCGCCGGCCACGAGCTCCAACTCGTGATCGCGGGCCGGCCGCGAGATCAGCAGCACGCGTGCGGCTAATGGCTCGCCCGCGCCGAGGACCAACAGCAGAGCGGTCAGCAGGCCACCGAAGAACAGCACCGCCCCACCTACGGGCGGAAGCGCCGCTCCCACCATCGAGGTCACGGCCGTGCTGATGATCAGGCCGGGCCCGAGCGCCAATGACTTGGCCACCCATCGCGGCATCCCCATCACCTCCGTCCCATAGGGGCTAGCCCTAGTGGTACCGACTTTCGTTCTCGGTGACCACCGGATCGTGGCCACCCGCTTTCGGATGCTGAGGCCAGTGTCCACATGGGCACTGACACGTCGCCGGTTTTCCACACCGCACCGATTCCGTGAGCGGGCCCTCCGCCGGATCCGGCTCGATGGGGAGGACACGAACCCGAAAGGAGCAGGGCCCCATGACCGGTCACACGATGCAGACCACCGCTGGCACCCACACCTGGCGCGAGGTGATCGCACTCCTAGTCCAGGCCGCCGACCGCGGCTACCAGCACGCCATCACCGAGCCCGCCATGCACTCCACGGCTCTGGCGGCCGACGGCTTGGCCTCTACGGCGATCGCGCTGCTGCCCGAGGAGCAGGACCACGAGCTCGACGACGTCGAACTGGATGCCTCGACGGCGGCGCTCAGTGCGGTCGAGCTCATTGCGCAGGCAGAGCGGCTCACCCGCCGTCACCCGATCGAGCAGCTGCCCCCCGGAGCCTCCGAGGTCGTCGTCGACCTACTGGACCTGCTGCGGGAGACCCGTCCATGACCGGCCCACAGCCGCCGGAGGATCGGCGCAGCGTCGGCGAACTCCTCCTCGACGCGGACCTCACCTCGCGTGCCAGCTTGTGGGGCCCGTCGGCGGCCGAGGCCAAGGCTCGCGTGCGCAGCTGGGGGGAAGTCGTCGAGGCAGCCTCCGAACTGTGGGGCGGCATCCCTGGTGCGCTCACCAACCCGAGCATGCGACGCATCGAGGACCTGACCCAAGGCTTGCACCGCACCCACATGCGCTCCGGATGGCCAGGGTCCGGACCTGGAGATCCACACCTGGAGTCCATCGCCTCGAGTCTGTCCCGCGCCGCCGAACTCGTCCACGCCCACGTGCACCCGAACGAGGCGCTGTCGATGCCCGGCCAGCTCGACGCCGAGGCTGCCCGCACCCGCCTGATGCACGTGCTGTACGTCAGTGCCCACGGGGTCGGGGTCAGCCTTGGCCACTACACGCGCGAACTGCAGTATCGCGTCGACACACGCCAGGCCATCCCCCCCGGAGACTCGCTCAAACAGGCCCGCGACGCCAAGGAACGCATCGCCTCGGTAGAGCGCCTCGCCGGCAGCTACCTGAACCTACGCTGGCCCACAGCGCTGATGGGCGAGCACCGCGAGAGCATCCGTGTGGATCGCCTCGAGCAGGCGTTGGCTCGCTGGGACCTGCAAGCCCACCGCACCCTGGCCGCGCCCCCCACGACAGCCAACCTTGCATGGACCGCCCGTGTGCAACAGGACCTCGTGGTCGCCACGGCCATCATCGGCAGCGCCGGCGCGCGGGAAGGGCAGCTGCCCCCGGACGCGGTGACGCGCGTCAGACCCGCACTGGCCCGCCTCGAGCATGCCTGGGGAACTCTAGGCAAGGACCTGGCCTCGCTGCACGGCCGACAGCGACGTCTGGATCCCGAGCTGCTGTTCGCCGGTCGCGAGGTCCAAGCCGCGCTGCGGGAGATCACCCACCATCACGCCGGTCTCGCGCCCTCACAGGTCATGACGGCGCGCGCCGACCTCGCGGCCGCCGCCGGGCAACTGCATCAAGGCCTCAGCGCCGCTGTGGATCTCGCCCACGTCACCCGAGACGCCCTCAACGACCCCGAGCTCACGGTCGCGGCCCGGGGAGCCCACGCCATGGCCACCGCCTCCGCCGCGCCAGGCACCCAAGCCGCGTGGGTCGACGCCGGCAGCCTGCACCACAACCGCCAAGTGCCGCTCCCCCAGCCGGTGCGCGCAGCCCTGAGCGACCGGGCGGACCAGATCATCGATGCCGCTGTGACCGCAGACTCCGCCAGCTCCAGCCTGCAACCGCCCTCCCGCGCGCCACTACGCGACCCGGTACCGTCCCCCGGGCGCAGCAACGAGGACCGCACACCTTCCACCGCCGGCCCGGCGACCCCCGGCGTGGGATGTGAACGTTGAGCCGGATATCCGGTTAGCGCACGTCGGCGCGCCTCCCAGTGAATGGATAGCCACTGCGTAAGCATCAGAGCATGTCTGCGCCAGCCAGCACCCACCGGACTCATGGTCGTAGTGCTCAAGTGCTCCTGCGCTTCTCACCCGAGGAGCGCGAGCAGCTCAAGCAGACGGCTCGAGAGTATGGGCTGTCTGTCCAGGAGTACGCAGACCGGGTTCTCTTGGGTCGCGAGTTGCCCGCGCGCCGATCCGACGGTCAGGAGATGTTGCCCATGACCGGCTGAGGTCCAGAAACGACTGAGCCGCCGTTTGGCGGCGGCGGCTCGAAGTCGATGTAGAGCGAAGACCTGTTGGCGCAGGTCCCGCGATTTCACTCTCAAGGTCTCAAGCAAGAGAGGCGGCTTTCTGCTGCCCACTGTAGCAACCCCGCACGCTGACACGACGGATGTTGGGACATCTGTTGCAGGTCGGCGTGTCCCGCGTGTCGTGACGGACCTGGACGAGCTGCTGTTCGTGCGGGGTGGATGGTTCGCGCTCGATGCCGGAAACCAGCGGGTGGCCGGGGTGGTCGTGTCCTCGTTGCGGGATGGGTTGCGGCTGGTGGGGCAAGCACCGGTGACGGCGATCGTGGGCCGGCTGCGTCCCGAGGTCCGCGTGGTCGACGTCGACCTCGAGGACGCTCGAGGTGATGCGGCTGTGGAGCTGGTGTCGCGGTGGTGCCGGCGAGAAGGACTGTGGCACCTTGTTCGCCCCTCTGGCGGTGGGGTCGGCCGTGCTCACGTGTTCGTCGCGGTCGGAGAACGCGCGGCCGATCTGGAGGACCTCGCCGCCGACGTGTGTGAGCAGCTGAGGGCGAGCCGGCGCAGCGTCGACGTCCGCGCCACGGTGCGCCCGCTGTCCTCGCCTCACCGTTCTGGGGCGGTCACGAGGGCGTACGGGAACCTCTCTGAGGCGCTGCTGGGGTTGCGGGGGCACTCGTGGGCCACACAGCCCTCCAAAGCCCGACAGAGGCGCGTCAGGGCGCGCGTGAGCGGTGTTCCTGCCGTTCCGGTGCGTGGACGAGTCCGTAAGGATCTGCCGCAGCCGTGGCGGGACTACCTCGAGCACGGAGCGCGGCCCCTGATTCGGGTCGACGACCCTGAGCACCCCCGCTCGAACATCGAAGCGACCGCGACCGCGGTGCTGCTGCGCTCCGGCCACCAGGCCGACACCGCATGGGCCGCGATCCAAGGCGCGCACCCCGACGCCTTCGGCAAGACCAAGGCGAAGGGACACGCGTGGTGGGTGAAGTACGTGTGGAACCCGGCCGTGGCCGACGACGACACCTTCATCCCCGTCGGGGGCGACGAGGACCATGCGGTGAGCGCCGCCGTCCACGCTGCCCGTGCGGCGCTGGAGGAGCTCTGCTGGCGCCTACCCCCCCGGCAGCGTCCCGCCCTAGCGCTGGTCGGGCACGCCGTGCTTGACCGCATGTGTCGCGCCGGCACACGGCGGGTGCCGGCTCCTGAGCGCGACCTGGTCCTGGACACCGGCCTGACCGACCGCAAGACCATTCGGGCCCAGCTACGGCTGCTCAACGGCACCCTCGGGACCTTGCACACCGAGACGTGGGACCCGATCCACCAGCGCGACTCATCCTCATTTGAATTCGAGATCCCGCCAGCGACGGGGGTGAGTGAAATCCCCCCACCTAGCCTTCACACCCCCCTCCCCCACGGGGTCTGGGGGGCCCTACCCCGACTCAGCCACCAACTCTGGCGCGCCCTGAGAAAGTCCGATCGGGCGGTGAGGGTCGAAGAACTCGCCGTTGCCGCGCAACTGACGACGACTAGGGCCACTCCACCAAGCCCCAGCCAGATTCGCGCCGCGCGGTCGGCGTTGCTGGCCTTGAGCGAAGCAGGCCTGGCGAGCTGCTCGGCCGATGGCAGCTGGGTCTACTTGAACCGTCCTAATCCGACCTTCGCTGCCCGGGCTCGCGATGAGCATCGCGTCCAGGCCGAGATCGTGCTCGAGGAGCGGCGCAGCTACCGCGCCGGGGAACGTAGCAGCTGGAGCCTGGCGCGGGCGGCGGCGCTGAAGGAACAGCGCGCCCGCGAGATCGCGTGGTGGGACCAACTCCCCCCCTCGGCCCGAGAGCAGCGCCGCTCCATCATGGCTGCCCGGTTCCGAGCCCAGAGCGTGATGAGCCAAGAGCGGCTGAAGGCAACCCTGGCGGACCGTCGGCTGCGCCACGGTGCCGACGAGACGGCCCGATACCGCAGCTGGCTGGCTTCCTTGAGTGATGAGGAGCTGACGTGGCGCAGCCAGACGCGAGCCGCCCAGTTCGCCGGCCTGCCGCCGCCCCTGAAGTACGCCTTCGTTGCCGCTTGGGACCGGCACCGCGATCACTACGGACTCCCCCACCGACCAGAATCCATCCGACCGCGGATCGAGCACCACGCCCTTCTGCCCGCCGGTACCCCATCGCGTGACGAGCAGTTCTGGCTGCAGGAAGCCCTCCCCGTGCCGCCCGAGCGGCAAAGACATGCCTCTCGGGCGCGGTAACTGAACGCCTTAGCGCAAGCAGTAACGCAGGCACTAACGCAGTACACAAGGCATCCAAGGACGGCGTGCAGTAACGCGCCGCGCCAAGGGGATGCCGTAGGGCTTGCCGTAAAGCGCGCCGTGGCGGTATGCCATGACGCGAGAAGCAGGGCAATACTTACGGCGTGGCGTCAGGGCAAGCGGTAAGCGCACGCGTCAAGATATGCACTATGGCGATGCATGAGGACCTAGCGCGAGTAGTCACCGTCGCGAACGGCAAGGGCGGCGTCGGCAAGAGCACCACGGCGTGCAACATCGCTGGGCTGGCGGCCGTCGCGGGCTGGCGCGTACTGCTGGTCGACTTCGACCCACAGGCCAACGCCGGACAGATCCTTGGCTACACGTGGAAGGGGGAGTCCGACGACGGGAAGCACTTCGTCGACACCCTCATCCAAGGAGGTGCCCTGACGCCCACCATCAAGGCGGTCCGCCCCAACCTCGACGTCGTCGCCGGCGGCTCGGCCCTCGACACCCTCGAAGACGTCCTGGCCGGGAGGATCAAGCGCGGGCAAGGCGTCCACTCCGTCTTCGCCGACGCACTGGCGCAGGTCGCCTCCGACTACGACCTCATCGTCATCGACACTCCGCCCACGCGCCCGCTGCTGCTCCGTCTGGCTCTGAGCGCCACGCGCTGGATCATCGTGCCGACCCGTCCCGGCCGGACCAGCATCGAAGGGCTTCGAGCTCTCGCCAGTGAGATCGTCGTGGCTCGCCAGACCAACCCGGCCCTCGAGCTGCTCGGGGCAGTGCTGTACGACGTTGAGGCCGGCGCGACGGTGATCCGCCGCAACGCCACCGAGGATGTCGTCACCGTGCTGGGTGGGGCGGCGCCCATGTTCACCACGGTCATCCGGCACGCACTCTCCCCGGTCGTGGAGTCCGAGGAGAAGGGACTGCTCATCCATGAGGTCGCGGAGACCGTCGACAAAGCCGAGCCGTACTGGAAGGCCCTCCAAGAAGGACGCCGACCAGAGCGCGTCCCCGGCTCGGCCCCAGCCTTGGCCGAGGATTTCGTGCTCCTGACCCAGGAAGTCCTGACCACGATCGACGCCCGCGAGCAGGCACAGAGTGCGGAGGCAACAGCATGAGCAGCGAACGACCCCCACTGGCCGCAGTGCCCGGCCTGTCCCGAACCGCCGCGCTGCCGCCCCCGCCCACGCGCAGACCCCAAGGCCGAGCCGTCGCACCAGCACCGCCAAGCACGGCCAACGCTGAGCATCCAGCTGAGGCAGTGGCACCATCGGCCGCCAAGCGACCCGCCCGTCGCCCGGCCAGCAGCTCAGCCACCACCACCCGGAACGTGACGTTGTCACTGCCGGCCTCCCTGGTCGCCAAGATCCGAGACCGGGCCCGGCAGGACCGAGCAACCCAACCAGAGGTCCTTCTCGACGCCCTCAGCGCCACTGAGAGCGACCTGGGCTCCCTCCTGGCAGACACCGCCCCGACCCCCGCCACCGATGGACTCTTCGTCCGTCGCACGCCGCGGCCCGCTCACGCTGATCCGCTCTCCACGCTCTCGCTACGGCTTCTCTCCACCAACCTCGAGACCATCGACTCCCTCGTGGCCAAGCACGGCGCCGCATCCCGTTCCGCGCTCTGCGCCGCCGCGCTACGGCACTACCTGCACACAACGGAGAACACCGACACCTGAGGGTGGCCGACGCCTAGGGTGGTCTCGCCATGGAAACCGCCCCAGCCCTCGACGCTGTCGCCCTGCGTCGCGCCCGCGAACACTCCGGCTTGAGCCAGAACGAACTCGCACGACGCGCCGGACTCGCGGGCGGCGATCGCGTCTCCCGATGGGAGAGGGGAGAGGCCCGTCCCCGCAGCCCCAGAACTCTGCACGATCTGGCAGAAGCGCTGGGGGTGGAAGCACGAGATTTGCTCCTACCCCCAGAGAGTGGACCTAATCTCCGCTGGCTCCGGTTCGCAGCCGGCCTATCCATCGACGAGCTCGCCATCGCAGCCAACAGCGGCGTCTCCACAGTTAAACGCTGGGAGGCCGAAGGACACGCAAATCCCAGCAACGCAACCCTATCCGCGCTGGCCACAGCCCTCTCCACCTCCACCGAGACCATCCGGCGCGCCCTAACCACCTGACCACCTGGCGCCCAGGGCCCGTCCACAGGGGTCCCACCACCGGGCAAATGTCAGCCAGATGTGATCGGATGACCCCCTAGGACACGGCGTGATGGAACGGCACCGCAGCTCATCACGCTGGACATCGAACGGCAGGGGAAGCCGATGCTCGTCGACCGCTCTCGACGACGCCCCCTAGACAACAACTCGCAGAGTGAGCCCATAGGGGCTAGCCTCTATGGAACCGAGTTGGGGAGACACTGAACCCACGGTGGGCGGTGCCCGCCTTAGGGATTCTGACGAGGGGAACTCGAGGAACGAAACATGAAGCGAATCTTGACCGCAGGAACGGTCGCTGCAGCGTGCCTGCTTGGAGGGTGCACGCCCGAAGGTGGGGCTTCGCCGCCCGCGACCACACCCAGCTCAGTTCAGTCTTCGTCGTCGACCACGCCGACCGTCAGCATCACGCCCACCCCCTCTGCGGAGGAACAGGCTGCTGACGCGGTTGTTCGCTTCTGGGCAGAACTCGATCGCGTGTCGGCCGACCCGAATATCCCTCTATCCGAGCTGACATCAGTCGCCGGCGACCAAGCGCTTCGACAGTGGCAGGTGGTCATGACTCAGGAGCGGGGTCAGGGGCATAGGTCAGTTGGAGCTACTCAAGTGATATCCCCGACCGCGACCCACGACGCGGCGACCGGGACCTATCGGGTGGTCGCCTGCGTGGACGTGAGCAAAGTGAATGTCGTCGACCAGGACGGTAAGAGCGTGGTGTCCCCGAACCGACCCCCCCGGACCAAGTACACGTACGAGGTCAGTCGGGTCGAGGGCAGCTACTTCGTCGTCAAGGATTCGCTCGAGGGCGAGCCATGTTGAGGCGGCCCTGGACGGCGCTGGCTGTGCTCTTGTTGTGGCTGTGCACGCCGGCCGGGGTATTGCCTGCAAGTGCGCTGAGCGCTACACCTCCGGTCTCTTGCCCACCGGGCCAAGCGCCTAATCCGTTCACTGGGGTCTGTGTCATCACGGTCGGCGGTGGCGGGGCAGGTGGCGACACTGGCGGGGGAGGCGGTAGCAACCCAGGAGGCGGAGGCAACGCCGCGCCTGTCAAGTGTGAGTGGATAGGTCGGGAAGTTCCCTGTAACGGTGCCATGGGGTACTGGAGCAACGAGTTGTCTTGTTACGTGGCGCCGTCGCAGACGCCCTTCCCGCCCGAGCACCCGCTCTGGTTCGGGCACTACCCCGACGGTGCGATCTACGGGTGTCACAACCCGTTCATGGTCGGGACGAACTACTACGACTTCTGGTCCTTGGCGCCCCCTGCTGGGCCCGCAGCCCCACCCGACCCGCGGGTTCTGGCTGATCAGGCTGTGGCGACGATGCAGTTGAAGGCGATCAACATTGGGCTGGTTCCCGAACCTGGTCCTGGGTCGGTGGGCTTGGTGGGGATGCCGAACTGGATGTGGGTGCAAGGCCCGACGGACAGCACTTGGGGTCCGATCACGAGGACTGCCTCGGCGGCTGGCTACACGGTCACCGCGACGGCGAAGGTTGCGCAGGTGACGTGGGACATGGGCGATGGTCAGGTCGTGACATGCGGGGCGGGGACGCCTTATCAGGATTCGTTCGGTCGGCAGTCGTCCCCAACGTGTGGGCACACCTACACGAGGCAGGGGAGTTTCACGGTGCGGGCGACCTCGCATTGGGTGATCACTTGGTCGGGGATCGGGCAGACCGGCACGATCACGATGGATCTGACGCAGAGCGCCCCGGTGACCATCGGTGAGGCGCAGGTACTGAAGCAGTGAAGCGCGGGAGGAACCAGGAGATGACAACCACGGTTGAGCGGCCGTCGACGGCCGCGACGAACGGGTCCGGGCCGCAAGGGGCCCGGACCAGGGAGGCGGCGATCCCGACGCCGCCGAAAGCGCGGCGGCGATGGGGACTGTTTGCGGCGATGGCGGCGGTGGTGTGTCTGGGTGCCTTGGGGAACGTGTGGCTTCACCAGGCGACCACGAACTCCTCCCAGGTGGTGGCCGCGCGCTCGACCATCGAACGGGGCACGGTGATCAGCCGGGACCAGTTGATGACGGTTCAGATCGGTTCGGATCCGGCGTTGAAGCCGGTTGCGGCCGGGAACTTGGAGAGCCTGGTGGGCAAGCGGGCGGCCGTGGACGTCGCAGCTGGCTCGCTGTTGACGGGGGAGTCAACGACTGACCAGGTCATGCCGGGGCAGGACCATTCCTTGGTCGGTGTCGGGGTGACACCGGCGATGATGCCGGGGGCCAAACTCATGGCGGGGGACCGGATTCGGATCGTGGCCACGCCAGGGCAGCAGGGTCTGACCGATGCGCAGGTCAAGCCGGTGTCGGTGGCCGCAGTGGTGGTCTCGACCGCCACCGGTGCGGACACGACGGGCCAGGGCGCGCAGACGATTATCACGGTGGATGTGCCTAGCGCGGACGCGCCGCAGCTGGCGTCGATGGCGTCGACGGGCAAGGTGGCGGTCGTTCTGGACTCGCGGGATCGGTGAGCTGATGAGCGTGATCGTGCTTGCCTCGGCCTCAGGTTCTCCCGGGGTGACGACCACTGCCTTGGGGTTGGCTCTGGGGTGGTCACGTCCTGCACTCCTGGTGGAGGCTGACCCTACGGGTGGGTCGTCGGTGGCGGCTGGGTACCTGCGCGGCGGAATCGTCCCGCCGGAAGCGCTGATCGAGTTGGCGATGGCCCCGCAAGCCGATGCCGTGCTCGAGACGCTACCGAAGGTCTCGTTGCCGCTGCCAGGGTCGTCGAGCAAGTGGGTTCCTGGCACCCGCTCCCACGAGCAGGCGCGCAGCCTGCTGCCCCTGTGGGAGCCGCTGAACGCAGCGCTGCGCTCACTGGAGTCAACCGGGCAGGACGTCATCGTCGACGCGGGCCGGCTTGGCCTGTTTGGAAGCCCTGAGCCGTTGTTGTATGGCGCCGATCTTGCCCTCTTGCTGACCCGCAGTGACATGGTTTCCCTCTCGGGTGCTCGCTCGTGGGCCGAGACGTTGCGTGAGCGGTTTGCTCGCGCTGGTGGCTCGCCGTCCCTTGGGCTGGTGTTGGTGGGGGAGGGGCGACCCTTCCGGGCCCGCGAAGTGGCTCACGTCTTGCAGATCCCGGTCGTCACCACGGTGGCGTGGGATCCGGACGCTGCTGCGGTCCTGTCTAACGGTGACGCACCCCCGCAGGCGGGCGTCTTGCAGCGGCTGGCAGGCAGGGGTGGTTGGGAGGACTCGGCGCTGCTGCGCAGCTATCGGGGTGCCCGTAGCGCCATTACCGGACGCATCCGGATCAATGAGGAGCAGCTGCAGGCTGCCGGCGGGAGGCAGTCATGACCAGTGAGCCGATGATGCCCGAGCAGGACCCGAGCAACCCGGCGGCTCTGCCGCCGCTGTTCTCGACCCCGCCGAGTCGTCCAGGCCGGGTGCGGGGAGGGTTCTCGATGCGACCGGCGCCGGTCGCTGGCCAGTCGAGCGACCCCGTGCTCTTGGACGATGTGCGCCGTCGCCACGCTGCCACTCCACCCGTGCCGGGGACGGCGCCGAGGCAGTTCACGGATCAGGAGGATCTGGACTGGGGTCTGGTGGCCGCGTTCCGCACCCTTGTCGCCAACCGCCTCGCGGCCGCGATGGGGGAGGACTGGCGCACTCGTGCCGCCGGCCAGGCCGACGCCGGCGCTGCCGCACGGATCCCCATGGACCGCGCCGCGCAGGAGCAGGAGGGTTGGCGCGCGATCGAGGACCTGCTCAGCGAGCACACCGCTGACGCGGTCGCCACCGGTGCTGAGGCCTGGAGCCCACGGCAGCGGGCGGCGATGGCCCAAGCGGTCTTCGACGCGGTGTTCCGGCTGGGCCGGCTGCAACCTTTGGTGGACGACGACCGGGTAGAGAACATCTTCATCCTCGGCTGCCGGCAGGTCCTGCTCGAGCTGACCGACGGCACCCGCATCCCAGGCCCGGCCGTGGCTGAGAGCGACCAGGAGTTGATCGACTTCCTGCGCTTCTTGGCCAACCGCAGCGAGTCCAACCCCAGACCGTTCTCCGAAGGCACGCCACGGCTGCACATGAAGCTCGATGGCGGTGCCCGTTTGGCGGCCACCTCGTGGGTCGTCAGCCGCCCCACCGTGGTGATCCGCCGACACCGGTTGAAGATCGACAGCCTCGAGGCCTGGGTCGATCGCGGATGCTTGAGCCCCGCCAGTGCGAATCTGCTGGGCGCGGCCGTGCGGGCCGGATGGAGCATCGTGGTGTCCGGCGCGATGTCCGCCGGCAAGACCACCTTGATGCGTGCCCTGTGCGCGGAGATTCCGCGCGAGGAAGCCATCGGGACCTTCGAGACCGAGTACGAGCTGTTCTTGGGCGAGTCGGGGCACCACGAGATCGTCATCGACTGGGAGTCCAGGCCTGGAGTCGGCGAGATCGGTGCTGACGGTCGGGCGGCGGGCGCCTTCGACTTGGGCGAAGCACTCAACGACAGCTTCCGCTTCGCACTTTCCCGCCAGATCGTTGGCGAGATCCGCGGCCCGGAGACCTGGACGATGATCAAGGCGATGGAGTCTGGGACGGGCTCGTTGTCGACCACGCACGCCGCCGACGCGAACGCGTGCATCCGCAAGCTGGTCACCTGCGCCATGGAGGCCGGCAACCACGTCACCCGGGATCTGGCCCTGGAGAAGCTGGTCGGCTGCCTCAACCTCATCGTGCAGCTCAACCGACGTGTGGTCACCCTGCCCGACGGGACCCAGCAGTTGCGCAGGTGGGTCAGTGAGGTCGTTCTGGTCGAACCGGGGGAGCGGGAGCTCGGGTACGCCTTGGAGCATCTGTGCGGTCCGAGCATGGACGGGCCGGCCCAGGCCAGCGGCATCCTGCCGCCGCAGGTGATGGCCCTGACCGAGTACGGGTTCAACCCAGACCTGTTCCAGTCCGAAGCCGATGCCAGCGGGTGGACGTCATGACGAGCCTGCTGCCCGCTCTGTTCGGTGCCCTCATCCTGGTCGGGCTCCTGGGTGCCGGTTACGCCTTGCGACCCCACACCCCGCGACCGAAGACCGAGCGCGCCCCCTCCTGGATCGAACGACGCCTCAGGGCGATGTCTGCGCGCTCCCGGAGCACCCTTCTCATCTCCGTCGTGGTCGGAATCCTGATCGCGCTCCTGACCGGGTGGATCGCCGCCGTGGTCATCCTCCCCACGGCCGCACTGGGGCTGCCGTACCTGCTCTCAGCGCCGCCGGCCGAGGCCCGGATCAGGCGGGTGGAGGCGATGGAGGAATGGACCCGCAGCCTTGCCGGTGTGCTGGGTGCCGGCGTCGGCATTGAGCAGGCCCTGACGGCGACCTTGCGGTCGACTCCTGAACCGATCAAACCGGAGGTCACTGCACTCGTCGCGCGGTTGCGCGCTCGTTGGGACACCGAAGTTGCCCTGCGTGCCTTCGCTGATGACCTCGATGACGTGACCGGCGACCTGGTCGCATCCAATCTGATCTTGGCGGCCCGCCGACGCAACCGCAGCTTGGCCAGCGTCCTGCAAGGGGTGGCTGAGTCGGTCGCCGAGGACGTGGCAGCGCGTCGGCGCGTCGAGGCCGGGCGGGCCAAGCCGCGAGGCAGTGCCCGTCTCGTGACGGCCTTCTCTCTGGGGGTTCTGGTCATCCTCGCCTTCACCGGCGACTACGTCGAGCCCTACTCCAGCCCGGTCGGACAGATTGTCCTCATCGTCCTGCTGATGGCCTACGCCGCAGGTCTGCTCTGGATGCGCAAGATGGCAGAGGGCAAGCCCCTGCCGCGATTCCTCGGCCCGGCCGCCCGAGCAGGTGCGCGATGACTGGCCTGCAGCTCTCCCTCGTTCTGGGCGTGGTCGTCGGCCTGGGCTTGGCCGTCATGCTCTACGTCCTGGTCCCGGCCCAACCCGACCTCCGGGATGTCCTGACCCGGCTCTCCCCGCCGGCGCGCCGGCGGCCGGGCATGGTCGCCCCGACCGCCAACCCAGACACTGAGGAACGGCTCGGGATCTGGGCCGAACGGACCCTGCCCGCACGCTTCTTGGGGGTACCACCCGCGCGCGACCTGGCCGTGCTGCGCAAGACGCCGGCCCAGTTCTACGGCCGTAAAGTCCTCTACGGACTGCTCGGCCTGGTCCTGCCGGCCCTGTTGACCGGATTCTTCACCCTCATCGGCATCAGCATCCCCTTCGTGGTCCCTGTCGGAGCCACCGTGATCCTGTCCGTGGTGCTGTTCATGATGCCCTCGCGTGACATCGGCGAGGACGCCAAGAAAGCCCGCTCCGACTTCGCTCGGGCGTTGAGCGCCTACATCGAGCTGTGCGCGCTAGAGCGCAACAGCGGCGCCGGAGCGACCGTCGCCTTGTCCAACGCGGCCGAGGTCGGCGACAGCTGGGTGTTCCGCAAGATCGGCGAGGAGCTGGCCCGTTCCCGATACAACGGTCAACCGCCGTGGGACTCCCTGAAGATCCTCTCCGAGGACCTCGGTCTGCCCGAGCTCGCCGACGTCGCCGACATCATGCGTCTGGCCAACGACGAGAGCTCCGAGGTGTACCGGCAGTTGCGCGCCCGCAGCGCTTCGGCCCGCTCGGCACTGCTGAGCTCCGAACTCGCCCAAGCCAACGTCGTCGAAGAGCGCATGTACCTGCCTGCCTCGTTCATCGGCGTCGTCTTTCTCGCACTCCTCATGGCCCCTCCGCTGCTTCGGCTATTCGGCACCAGCTGAGGGACGAGGAGGGAGGACAGCGCAATCCGAAGCCAAACCCATCGATCAATCCAGTCAAACTTCGCTCGGAAGGACCCATCCATGACCTATCTGTACGCAACGCTGCACACCCTCGGGGTGGGCTTGCGCGACCGCCTCGAGGCGGCCCGACGCGACGCTGAACGCGGCGCAAGCACCATCGAGATCGTGTTCTGGGCGGTCGCGCTGCTGGCTCTGGCCGGCATCGTCTACGCCGCCATCAGCGCCTTCATCAGCGCGAAGATCCCGGGGATCACCTGATCATGACGACCGGCCGCAGCTACCTCACGCCCTCCCGCGAACGTCGTCGAGCGTTCGCGGGGGAGCGTGAGCGTGGGGTGGCCTCCATCCAGATCGTGATTCTCATGCCGGTCCTGTTCCTGCTGATGTTCGTCGGGATGCAGGCCGCGATGGTCTATCACGGACGTACTGTCGCTATCGCTGCCGCGCAGGAGGGAGCTCGCGCCGCCGCCGCCCAGAACGGCACCACCGGCGACGGGCAGGCAGCGGCAGCCGCGTTTGTCGCCTCCGCCGGCGGCGACGGCGTGCTGCGCGGGGTGAGTGTGGGCAGCAGCCGAAACGCCACCACCGCGACTGTCGTGGTGCGCGGCACCACCTTGTCGGTCGTCCCAGGGTGGACCCCCAGCATCACCCAGAGCGCCTCCGCACCCGTGGAGAGACTGACCCGATGAGAGGACTCCTTGCCCGTCTGCGCGCACGCACCGGCCCGCCGGAGCGTGGTTCTTCGGTCGTCGAGGTGGTCATCCTTGCTCCCGCCCTCGGACTGTTTCTTGCCCTGATCATCGCTGGCGGCCGGGTCGCCCTGGCACACCAAGCAGTCGAGTCCTCCGCCGCAGAGGCCGCCCGGGCCGCCTCGATCGCCCGGACCCAAGGCCAGGCCGGTGCTGACGCCACTGCAGCTGCGGCCTCCAGCCTTGCCAGTCAGAACACCCGCTGCGTGAACACCTCCGTCTCTGTCGACACCTCGGGCTTTGCCACGCCTGTCGGAACCCCGGCGTCCGTGGGCGCCACCGTGACCTGCCGGGTCGACCTCGCCGGACTGCTCCCCGGGCTGCCGGGCTCGATGGACATCACGGCCACCATGCGTTCACCCCTCGACACCTACCGAGAGCGGTGAGCACCATGACGACTCGACTGCGGCGGATGGGTGAGCGGGAGCGGGGCTCTGTCGCGGTCTGGATGATCACCACCGCCTTGGTGATGATCCTGCTCGTCGGCTTGGCCGTCGACCTGTCCGGACAAGTCCACGCCAAGCAGCGCGCCCAGGACGTCGCCGCTGAGGCGGCCCGCGCGGGCGGGCAGCAACTGCAAGGACCCTCCGCGATCCGCGGTCAAGGAGCCGTCGTCGATCCCGCAGCGGCCGTCGTGGCCGCCAATACCTACATCGCCGGAGCCCCCGGAATCACCGGCAGCGCCACGATCGCGGGCGGCACCCGAGTGGTCACCAACACCAGCACCACCTATCAGACGAAGTTTTTGGGCCTCATCGGCATCACCAACCTGACCGTCACCGGTCATGCTGAGGTCCAGGTCAACCGCGCCGTCTCAGGAGTAGCCCGATGAGAATCCGTGCCCGCCTCGTTGGTCTACTGGCCACCCTGATCCTGCTGGCCATCCTGATCGGACTTCCCGCAGTGCTTCTGGCCCTCGGGGCCAACCCGATTCCACACTCCCTGCCCAGCCTCGAGCAGCTGCGCACCGCATTCACCACGCCCGACGACGGCACCCTGGCCCTGGGTGCCATCAAGGTGATCGCCTGGCTAGCTTGGTTCGTCCTGGCCGCCAGCATCCTCCTGGAGCTGGTGGCCCGGATTCGTGGCCTGCACGCACCCAACCTGCCCGGCCTGTCACTCCCGCAAGGCGCAGCACGCCAGCTGGTCACCGCAGCGACACTCCTCTTCGTCATCGCGCCAGCCGCACCCTCCCTCGCGCAAGCGGCCCCACCATCCACCGTCGCGGCCGCCCCCGTTAGTGCCAGTTCAGCGCCAGCCTCGCTGAACGCCAGCTCACTACCCACTGCGACGACAACGCCTGCGAGTAGCACCTACACCGTCGAGGCCGGGGACACCCTCTCCCTGATCGCGGGACAGCACCTTGGCGATCCCGACCGTTGGCCCGAGCTGGTGCAACTCAATCCGCACGTCGCGGCACACCCCGACCTGATCTACGCCGGCACCGTGCTCACCTTGCCACCGACCGCGCAGCCTGACTCGTCCCACGCCTACGTTGTCAAGGCCGGCGACACCCTCTCCGGCATCGCCCAGAGGGAACTGGGTGATGCCGCCAAGTACCCCCAGATATTCGAAGCCAGCCGAGCCACAGTCCAACCCGGCGGGATGCATCTGACCGACCCGGACCAGATCGACATCGGGCAAACCCTGACCATCACCGGAACATCGGCCACCCCCGCCCCACCGAAGACCCAGGAGCCGGCATCGCCGGCCGCAACGCCGACACAGACCCCTGCGCGGACCACCCAACGACCCGACGTCGACGAGGCGAACCCAACACCCGCGCCACCGACGAGCTCGCCGATCCCCTCCGGGGCCGCTCAGAGCGCAACTGCGGCCGGCGTCGACCACGCCGACAGCAGCGGCCAATCCACGGCCCCCTGGATGCTCACCGGTCTCACCGGGGGAGGAGCCCTATTGGCCGGGTCACTGCTGATGCTCCTGCGCCGGCGACGACGAGCCCAGTTCCGCAACCGTCGCCCTGGACGCACCCTGGCCAGCCCAGACGCGATCCTCAGCCCCGTCGAGAAGACCATCACCGCCGTCGGTGCGGTCACCGCGCCCACCGTGGAACACATGGACGTGGTGCTGCGGCGTATGGCGGCAGCAGCCGCCCAGACGAACGCCCCCATGCCGGTCCTCGCGGCCGTCGAACTGACCGCCACCCACCTCGTCCTCCACCTAGCCGAACCCGCGCCGCTGCCTGCCCCCTGGGACGGCAGTGAAGACCAGCTGCACTGGAAGATCACACCCCAGATCCCGCTGGAGCAGATCGGGCCAGTCATTCCCGACCAACCCGCGCCATATCCCCTTCTGGTCACCATCGGCGTGGGGGGCGATGACGAGATCTGGCTGTTGAACGTCGAGGACCTCAACATCACGATCACCGGCGACCTCACTTACGGGCAAGACTTCGCGCGCTACCTGGCCGCCGAAGTGGCGTGCAACCCTTGGTCGGCCGGCGTCGACGTCGCCTGCCTCGGAGTGGCCGGCGAACTGGGTCCACTCAACCCGGACCGGATCCACGTCTACGAGACAGACGCCGGCGGCAACGACCCGGTCGCGGAGTTCCTCGCCGACGCCGTCGCCACCGTCGACCGCACCCAGGACGCCAACAGTGACGTCAACACCGCCCGCAGCCACCAAGCCGGCGCCGACGCCTGGCCCGCCCGGATGCTGCTCATCGACGCCGCAGCGACCAACCCCGCCCTCGAGCAGCTGATCGACCTCGTACACACCCAAGCCGGTCACACCGCGACCTCCGTCATCCTCGCCGGCGCACGCCCGAACGCCCCAGGAACCGTCCTGCACGTCACCGACGACGGCAGACTCAGCCTGCCCGAGGCAGGGCTGAACCTCATCGCCGTCGGCCTGACCACTGACGAGGCTCTCGGCTGCGCCTCGCTCCTAGCCCACAGCGAGACCGTGATCGAAGTCCCCGTCCCCGTCGACGAGGACGCCACCGAGGGTTGGCGGTCCTTGTCCGATGAAGCCGGTGCCCTCCGCACAGAGCACACCCTTCCCCGTCCCAACACCGACGAGGACGCTGATCCGCACACCGTCAGCCTCCTCGACGAACCCGACGACACGTACGTGCAGGCCGGTGCGACCACCCCTGAGGACCTCCAAGCCCTCGCCCCGCGGGTCACTCAAGCCGTGCGAGACACAGTTGAGGAAGCGGATCCGAGCCTCGACAACGACCTGGCCATGTGGTGGCGCGATGACTCTGCGCTGCCCAAGCTTCACCTGCTCGGCCCAGTGCGAGCCACCACCCGAGGCAAGCCGCTCACCAAGCGCAAGCCCTACATGACCGAACTACTCGCCTTCATCGCCCTCCGTCGGCTCGGCGCAACCCCCGAGGAGGTCGCGCAAACCTTCAACATCACCAAGGCCAAGGCCCGCGACTACGTGCTGACCATCCGACAATGGCTCGGGACCAACCCACGCACCAGCGAGCACCACCTCCCTGACGCCAGGCTCGCCCCAGCAGCCAAGATCAGGGAGGTCCCGGTCTACCAGGTCACCGATCTCCTCATCGACGCAGACCTCTTCCGGCGCCTTCGGGTCCGCGGCGAGGCCCGTGGCGGCCCTGAAGGCATCGAGGACCTGCGCACCGCTCTCAGACTGGTCGACGGCCGCCCCTTCGACTACCCCATCGAGCGCGAACACGGAGGCGGCTGGGCCTGGTTGCTCGAAGGGGACCGTCTCGACGAGCACCTGACCGTGGCTATCGTCGATGTTGCTCACCTCTTGGTCACCCACGACCTCGCCGATGGCAACCTCCCGGCCGCCCGCCTTGCTGCGGAGACAGCCATCTTGGCCGCGCCGCACGAAGAGATCCCACGTCTGGACCTCGCGGCTGTCGCGGACGCCGAAGGCAAACAGGCTGAGGCGCAGCGGATCATCCGAGACGACGTGTGCAACCGCTCGGATGACGAGTCAGCTCCCCCCGAGCTGCCGGTGCGCACGGAGCAGATCCTGCGCAATCGCAAGGGGTGGACGGACACAAAGGCAAGCTGAGCGAAGTTGGGCAGCAAGTTGCTGCCCAACTTGCCGCATAGTTCACGTCGGCGGCGGCCCCGGATCTGCGGCACGGATCAGTGAGGGGGTCAACAGTTGGGTCACCAGAACCGGTGAGCTCGTCCCCTCGGTAACCACGAACGCCACCTGGCCGAGGAGCCCGGCCTCGGACCGCTCCCAGCGCAGGAACACCCCCGCCACCCACGCCGGGCCCCCATCCCCGGACGCGCCAGGCGCCCGGACCCACACATGCCGCACGCCGGGCGCAGGCAGAGTCGGCGCGGTGACGGGCGACCCCATCGACACGCCCGGCCGGCGCGGTGGGGGAGGAGGGGAACTCACCCGCCGAAGTATTCCGTCCGGCTCCGACGGCGCGACCGGTTCTTCCACTCCCACACAGCGAAAGCGGGTTTGGGGCATCGGTAGGCTGGAAGGCACAGCCCACCCTCGTGAGGGACAGGGAAGTGGGTCCCAGGATTTCCTGCCGGACGACAGGGCCTGGGACCCGCGCGCTCCTGCCTGCGAAGCCAAGTGTGGCCCACCTCAGCCGACGCCCGTATGGCTTCCAACCCAAGATGCGCGTCGCTCCGCAGGTGCGTCCGCGGGGCAAACAAGATTGGGCCGCAAGTTGTGGCCCAAATGTGCAGCAGGCTGCTGCACATTTGGGGCAGGACGACTCTCGTCGGGTCCCTGACGTGCGCGATGTGCGTGAGTAGCCGTGCGGGGCTGCCCGGGTGGGGTCGCTGAGCCGCCGCAACCTACGTTGCCAACCGCGGATGCCCCGTCGACCCCTTCACCAACGCCGGCGCGGGTGGGGCTATTGCGCAGGTTCGCGCGGGCCCGGCCGCAGAGGGCCGAAGACGGGGTGCGGAGTAGCCGCGCAATCTTGGCTGCATCTGGACACCACCGGGGAGGCATGTGACCGCTTATGAAAATCATAAGAGCCGTTAGATATCGCTAAGAACGGCCCGAGAGTGACCCCTCAGGCGCTCTGGGCGACGCCGGTCGCCGGTGTCTGGAACTCGTCACGAACCGCGACGATGAGAAGCTTGCGAGCCCTGATGTCGAGATGCATTGAATCTTGCAAGAACGGGCGTCAACTCTAGGAATTAGCCGACGTTATGCACCCCGGGAGTGTCTGCAGGCGTGGCTTATGGTTCGGGTACGAGTCGCTCCCGGGGTGACCCGGTAGGTTTCGGGGTATGCCGGAGCCGGTGACGCTGGCGGCCTTAGGGGTCGCGATCGGCAAACTGCTGCTGCGGTGGGGCGACCTGAACGACACCGCCGACGCCCTCGAGGACGCCAAGTCCGGGTTCGGTGCCCTGCGGGCCCTGACGGGAAGCAAGGCGCAGGATCCGATCGGGACTGCGATCACCAAGATACTCGAGCAGCGCTTGGCTGGGATCCGCGACCCGAGCCGCCGCGAGGACCTGCAGATCGCGGTGGAGAACGTCGCAGCCGTGTTCACCCATTTGACCGACGACGACATCCGGGCCGCCGCGCAGGACCCGGATGGCTTCCCCCGCTACCTCACCCGCGGCTCCGGGCAAGCCATGCTGGGGGACATCGAGGAAGCACGCGCCCGCGGTCCCGCACGCATCCTGCTGTCGCACACCGAGCAGGACCTCACCCCCTTCACCGCCCAGCTGATCACCGCCGCAGCAGGGGTGTTCGCCGAGCTCGCGCCCCGGTCCACTCGGTTCACGGCCGGGGCGCTCGTTCGGCTGCTCAACCAAGTCGACGCCGCCCTCGCCGGCGTCACCGACCTCCAGCAGCAGATCACCACCGCCCGCGACACTCTGCTCGCTGCCCAGCAGGGGGTCGCCGAGCAGGTGGAGGCGCTGCACCCCAAGGTCGACCAGATCCTGCAGGCCACCGGACCCCCAGAGTCGCCGGTCGAGGCCTCCCGCCGGGCGACCCGCCGGAGACACGTCGTGGGCCAGCCGATCACTAAATGGGAGCCTGCCGCTGTTGGGGTGCACGCCTCGATCACCGTGCACGACGAGACCACCCTCACCCCCTACCTTGCCCGCAGCCACGACCAGCGCCTGCGTCAAGTGCTCGAACAGGGAGCGGCCTCAGACCGGGCCAGACTCGTACTCGTGGTCGGCACCTCGTGCGCGGGCAAGACCCGCAGCCTCTACGAGGCCGTCCAAACGGTCTTGCCCGACTGGCAGATCACCGCACCCCAGAGCGACAGCGACCTGGCCCAAACCCTCACCGCGGGCGTCCCGGCCCGCACAGTCGTGTGGCTCGACGAGCTGCAGGATCGGCTCACCACCACCCCTCCCGGGATCACCGCAGCCAAGGCCATCACCGAGCTTCTCGACGCCGACGTCGGGCCCATCGTGGTCGCGGGGACTCTCTGGACAACCTCCCTGATGCGCATGCGAGACCGGCCTGACCCGGACATGGCCGCCGTCGGTGCCGGCGCCATCACCACCCTCATCGGCCGGGCCACCGTCGTCGGCGTCCCCGACACCTTTACCAACACCGACCTCGAGAACGCCGACGTCGACGACTCACGCCTGCAGCTGGCGATCCGCACCGCCACCCACACCGATCACCCCTACGGCCGCAAGATCATCCAGGTGCTCGCCGGCGGCACCCAGCTCCTCCACCGCACCCACCCGCCCGACGGCACCCACCCTCCCGACGAGTTCTCCCCTGGAGCGAAAGCCCTGCTCCACGCCGCCGGCGACCTCCGCCGCATCGGCATGCCCAACCCCCTCCCCCGCTGGGCCCTCGACGGGGCAGCCCCCGCCTACCTCAACCCGCCAGACGACCCCACCCCACTCGACCAGTGGCTACCCGCCGCGTTCACGGAGACCACCGATGCTGACAACCCTCGCACCCGCACCTACAGCCGGGACCACTACCGACACGGCGTCCCAGCGCTCACCCCCCACTGGACCACCGGCCCAGACGGCGAGCCCGTCGAGGCCTACGATCTCCACGACTACCTCACCCAAGACCACCTCACCCGACACCGCTACACGCCCACCAAACCCAGCCTATGGACGTGCCTCACTACCCAAGCACTCACCCCGGACGTCGACGGCGAACTTGCCGACGCGGCCAATGACCGAGGCCTCCTCACCACCGCCATTACTCTCCTCCGACCCCACGCCAACGTTGTCGATGACATGCGTGCGGAGGGTCTGGGGTTCAGCAAATGGCTCGTCAGGAACCGGCTGGCCAGCCTGCTGGCCGATAGGGGAGACCACAACGCGCTGGTCGAACTTCGGGCTCGCGCCGAGGCCGGGGACGCGTGTGCCAAGGGCGTGCTCGCCGACAGTGCGGGCCGCGTCGGAGTCGACGCGCTCGGTGAGTCTCACGCTGACGCCGAAAACGGTCAGCGCCGCGCCCAGGACCGGCTGGCCGCACTGCTCGTCCGCCGCGCAGAAGGAGGGGACGGACACGCACTCAACCAGCTCCGCCGCCGCGCGGAGACCGGTCGCGGGTACGCCCAGGACCAGCTGGCCGCACTGCTCGCCCGCCGCGCAGGCCGAGGCGACGTCGGCGCGCTCAATGAACTCCGCTCCCGCGCCAATGCCGACGATCGGTCAGCCCTGGACTGGCTGATCCGTCTGCTCGCCGACCGCGCGGAGCTAGGCGACAATGGCGCACTCACCGAACTCCACGCACTCACCGGCTTAGACAACCCGGACGCGCGGGGCCGGCTGACCCGCCTGCTCGCCGACCGCGCAGGCCGCGGCCACGACGTCGCCCTCGGTGTCCTTCGGTGCTGTGTCCTCGCCGGCTACGGTGGGCGGGAGCTCCTTCACGTTCACCGTGCGCGGTCCTCGGGCAGCCACGTGCTGGAGCTCGACTACAACGCCAACCCCGTCTACGAGCGATGAGGGGCACACCGCGATCTCCGTGTCGAGCGTGCAAATTTCCTGCATGCAGGCGCAGGACTCTGCTGCATATCGACACACGTGTCGAGAGGCGACGAGGGCGTCACAACCGGCCGTTGTATGTGTCATAGACGTCGACGGGCATCTGCACTTCGAGGTTCATCCTCGACGTCACCTGCACACGCTGCGAGATCGCACCCCCGGGGTACGAGGAAGTCAGGACGGCCGGGCTGCCGCCGGGCGGTCTTCCTTGGGCGTGAAGGCCGCGATGGCGTCGGCGTCGCTGTTGGCTGCCGGTTCTCGTCGTAACGAGCGGGCAAGCCGCCCGGAAACCTCCTCTACAAGGGGCACCAGTGTGTCCGGCACTGTGCTCACACCCAACTCCGTCAAGGCGAGCAGTCGCCAGTGAGCACCCGTCCACTTCCGGCACGGATCTCCAGGCAGCTCGCCCACCCCTTCAAGGAGGGCAGCACCGCGCGGGCTCGCCAAGGGATCGACACGAGACTGCGTGCCCTGCACCTCTAGCTCGCGTGCTGCCAGTGTTCCAACACTCGGATGTGAGTGCTGGAGAAGCGCCCTCAGGACTGACTCACTCACACGCCGATCCTCGGCCTCGGTCCCCTCGCAAGCAAGCGGCCATCGGCGGCCTACGCACCTCCGCGAACGGACGGAGCACGTCGCTGCCGGTTAGCGGCACTGCGCCTGCGTACATAACGCCTCGATGCGAAACGAACACCCAAGATAACGCAGCGTTAATACTGTATTCGAGCCGCGCTACTCCAGTGTCGGGTGCATCTCGACACCTGAAGAGAGGTTCTGAGCAGTCAGGGGCAACCCCTTCGGCGAAGACGCGGGGGGGCGTTGGGCAAAGCCTCTTGTCCCGGCGGAAGGAGGTGCGTCCCCCGTCGCTGACCTGCAGAAACGTGGTTTGGAGCGGGCGGACGAGTTTGCGCACAGGTGCGCTCCTCGGGGAGGCAGGGGTGGGGGGACGTCCGAAGGGGGACGGGTGTGGGGATGACTGAGCGAGACCTTTCCGGCCGTGGAACAACGGCGAAAGGACATCGCGATGAGCGTGGCAACCCAACTCGGGCTGAGCGACCCCACCCAGGAGCTTCTCGCTCTGGCCCGTGAGGCATGGCCTCAGTGGCAGGCCGCGTACCCAGCCTTTGGTGTGGTCGAGGACTTGCTCGATCTGCCCGCCTGGATACGTGCTGCCGATCGGGAAGAGGCGGATGACGTTCTACACGTTCTGGCGGAGTTGGGCAGCCCGAGCGGTGGGGACGACGTCACAGCGGCCGGGGCTCTGGCGTGGCTGCTGCTGCCCGGCGCGTGCGTCGTGGCCCATCGGCTCCGGGCCCTGACCAGCCGTATCGATGAGGTGGTTGCTGCCCAGCTGTGGCTGGAGGTGCGCGGCTTTCCCTGGGAGCGGCAACGCAAGGTGGCTGCGAACATCACGATGAACACCCGTCGAGGCGTCCTCCGCGATCTCGGGATCGGGCAGGACGCCCGGTATGCCGACCCGACGTGGGCGCGCTCGATCCCCCTGGGGCCCGACTCCGAGCTGTGGACGGTGATGGACGCGAAACGGCTCCCGAGGTCGGCCACGGCCGAGACCGAGTTGGCCGAGGTCCTGGTTTGGGCGTTGGCCCAGGGGGTGATCGACGAGCGCGACCGGGACCTTCTGGTCACCCTCGCCGTCGCGGCCGACCGGGCGGGTGTGCGTCACAGCGGACGGGGCAGAGGCGGACTGACCTCTCACCTGGTCACGACGGCCGTGGCCAAGGAGGCGGGGGTATCACCGATCACCATCCGCCGCCGCGCGACGGCCTCACTCAAAGCGCTGGCGGCTGCCGCTGCCCAGATTTCTGCCTGAACCATGAACCGCCACCTGTGGCCGGCTGCTTTAGGCAGCGAGGTGATGACCGTGACCGAACAACCCGATGTCGAACGGCTCGTGCGCGAAGCCCGCGACGAGGACGCCGCCATAGCCGACCTCGAAGGCTGCATGCGACGACTTCTTCGCGCCCGGGACGCCAAGACCGCCCTGGCAGGGCTGCCGGCCGAACAGCTGCGCGCGGCTCTCCACCTGCGGCGCACCGAGCTCGAAGGGAATCCGACATGACCCAGTCCGGTACCGCAGTCCGACCGGTCGGAATCGACGAACTGCGCAGAGCCTGGCACGCCGTTCAAGACGGGCGCTTCCGGGCGCGCCAGTCACGTGCCGAGATCCCACCACGGGCGCGCGTTGAAGCATCGACGGTCTGGAGCCCCACCGAGCCCGTGCTGCCCGTCCTGGGCTGCGCCGGGCAGACCGGGGCGACCACGATCGCTCTCGCCCTAGCCACGGCGGCCGGGTCCTCGCGCGTGGTGGAGTGCTGCACTGCGACCGCCAGTGGCCTGTCGGCGGCATCGACTGCCGAGCTCGGGCAGGGTCAGGACGACTGGGCTCTGGGTCGCCGCGGTCAGGTCTGGCTGACCCGGACGAGCCGAGTGCTGCTCGAGCCGGGGGAGGCCGCGCCACCGGACTCGCCGGTGGAGAACGTCTCTCTGACCGTCCTGGACGTCGGATGGGAGGTCGGGCAGGTGATGGCATCGGACAGTTGGATCCGCGAGCAGGTGACCACGGCCCCGAGTCTCGTTCTGGCTTCAACTCCCACGGTCCCTGCGCTACGCCGCCTCGAGATGGCCCTGACACTCCTGAGCCCGGCACACGTCGTCATTGCGGTCCGCGGGCCGCACCCACGTCGATGGCCAAAGACCCTGACTGCATCTTTGGGCCCCCTATCGGCTGCCGCACTCAAGACCGGCCCCGTGGTCTCGATCCCGACCGACAAGGGGCTGCTACTGCGGGGGCTCGATTCATCCCCCCTCCCGACTTCCCTGCTCAAGGCAGCGGAGAACCTCCTGCAGCACATCGCTGTAGGGGACCACCACCCGAAGGGACCTCAGTCATGAACACTCTCACCTCCAGCGTTGGCAGCCTGGCCTCGGTGTGCCCCATTGCACCCCCCGGAGCCCAGGGCTACGCCAACACCCTCACCGGGTACGTCCTGTGGGGAGTCCTGGCCCTGATGCTGGTCGGCATCGTCGTCTCGATCGGTGCCGTCGTCGGCGGCCGAGTCTTCGCCATGCCCCACGCCAGCAAGGCGGGTGTGGTCGGTGTGGCCGTCGTGTTCGTGGCTGCCGTGGCGTACATGGTCGTGCCCGGCATGCTCTCGGGCATCACCGGCTCTGGCTGCGTCGGATGAGCAGCGCAGCGGTCGCCGACGACGAGCAGTGGGGGCGCCGTCGGTTGGTGCTCACCGTAGCGGGCATGGCCCTCGCGGTGGTGCTGCTCCTGGCTGGCCTGGGGTACGCGGTGTACAGCGCGCTCTCCTCGACCGGGCCCGCCTCGGCTACCCCCACGAAAGGGCAGCAGATCCAGGCCGCTGAGCAGTTGCCCGCGGGGGCTGCGCGTCGTGACGCCATCGCGGCCGCAGCCATGCTCTCTGTCCCGCCCGAGGCCAGTCGCCCTGGTAAACCGTCACCCAAGGTTGGCGCGGGGATCGCCATCCCCTCGGCGACCACCGTCGGCCCTGCCCGCGTCCCCTCGGGATTCCCCCACACGCCCGAAGGGGCGATAGGGCAGTTGGCGGCCATCGAAGCGACCGTCCTGCAGAGCATGTCGATCGAACGAGCCCACGAGGTTCACGCCGCGTGGTCAACGCCCGGAGCGGTAGCTGCTGAGGACTGGGAACTGACCGGGAACATCCAGGCATTTCTGGCAAGCGGAGCCGGCCAGTACGCGGGGGACCTGCACACGGCCGTGGTGACCACCCCTGTCGGGGCCCAAGTGAAGGGCGCCGACGGCGCCGACTGGGTCCTGGCATGCGTCCTGCTTGACGTCAAGGCGCAGATCGCCACTCAGGCACGCATCGCCTACGGCCACTGCGAACGCATGCAGTGGAGTCCACTCGACGGTGGCCGGTGGCTGATCGGCCCAGGCCCCGCGCCGGCACGTGCGCCGTCCACCTGGCCAGGCACCGACCTCGCCATCGAGGCCGGGTGGAAGACCGTGACCCCGACAACGGATCAGTGACCCAGGAGAAGCACCCATGAACTGGTGGGACTACGTCAACCCCTTCACCTACCTGGGCAACGCGGCCGGGAAGATCGTCGCCGACGGCTGGACAGCCGCGATGCTCGGGATCTGGAACGCCGGCCTGTGGCTGCTGAAGCTCATCCTGGGTATCGAAGACGACTTCCTGGTGCCCGACCTGTCCGAGAACGGGCCCATGCGCGGCATCTATCCGTACACCTTCTGGATCGCCGGCTCGCTGATCCTGATTCTGCTGATGATCCAACTGGGGATCGCCGCGTTCCGACGCGACGGCCAGTCCCTGGCGCGGGTCCTGATCGGCGCCGCACAGTTCGTCATGGTGTGGGTCGCTGGGGTGGTCTACGCCGTCGCGGTGGTCGCTGCTGCGGGGGGTCTGACCCGGGCACTGATGGAGTCTCTCCTGCACGTCAACGCCATGGCTGCGTGGCAGCCCTGGACCGGATTCTCCACCGCGGACATCACCGACGGCACGATCGCCACCGTCCTGGGTGTCATGGGCTTCTTCCTGATCTTCGCCGCATTCGGGCATCTGCTGGTCATGCTCACGCGTGCCGGCGCGCTGCTGATCCTGGCCGCCACGAACCCGATCGCGGCCGCTGGCCTGGTGTGGGAGGGCGGCAGGTCGTGGTTCTGGAAGGCGTTCCGCTGGTTCCATGCGGCCGCCTTCACCCCCGTGATCATGATGCTGATGCTCGGCCTCGGGGTTCAGGTCACCTCACATGTCGCCCTTGGGGCCACCGACAGCCTGCAGAAAGCCATCGGCACTGCCGTGCCCGGCGTCATGCTCATTCTCGTCGGCTGCTTCGCCCCGCTCGCGCTGTTCAAGCTGCTCGCCTTCGTGGACCCCGGGACCTCGTCCGGGGCGGCCATGCGGGCGGGACTGGCCGCGCAGGGTGGTCTGCAGGGGCTGCTGCGAGGCGGCGGAGAGGACACGTCGAACGCGGCCTCCAGCAGCGACTCCAGCGGGCGATCGCAAGGCGAGGCATCCACCGAGGCGGCCACCAACGAGCGGTTCGCCAAGTCCGCCGGCGGACTGATGGGTGCCCTCGGCGTCGCGGGACAGGTGGCCGCGACCGGGCTGGGCATGGCTGCTGGCGCCGGCGCCCGCGCCGCCACCCTCGGTGCCGACCTGACCAACCAGATGGGGGTGGGGCACAACACCTACATCCCGGATTTCTCCTCCAGCCGGTCCCGAGGGCGCAACAACGCCGGTCCCAGTTCCGAACAGGACAACCCTGAGATCAATGGCGCAGGGCCCGATCAAGACGGACCCACGCCCACCCCCACCGCGGCACCGCCCGCCCCACCCGCACCGCCGTCACCCGCCGCAGGCCCGCCCGGAGGGGGCGCCGGAGTTGGCCCCACTCCCGGAGGCCCCGCTGCGGGCGGTGGAGGAGCTGCGGCCGGTGGGGGAGGGGCCGCCGCCGGTGGCGCCGCAGCCTCGGTTCCCGTGGTCCCCGTCTAGACAGGAAGAGCAGCCATGACTCAGGTATACAACGAATACTCCAAGGCCCGGATCGGTTGGTTCCCGTTCGGTCTGACCGGCTGGCAGGGAGCCATCGTCGCGAGCTCCACGCTGCCGTTCTTCTGGGCACTGAAGGAACAGGCTTGGGCATCGGCGGCAATGTTCGCCCTGCTCTGCGCGGCCGTCACGCTGGTCACCGTCGTTCCGGTCCGCGGGCGCTCGGCCATCGGCTGGATCATCGCCTCGACGACATTCGCGATTGGCGGCCTCACCGGGTGGACCAGGTTCCGCTCACGCGCCTCCCGCGGTGCGGTGGAGGACCTTGCCGAAGTAGACCTGCCGGGGTCGCTGGCCGGAATCGAGATCCATGAGGGCCCCCCGACCGGCCTCACGGGCGCGCGGGTGGCACTTATCCAGAACCACGCCGCCCGCACGTGGTCCGCCTCCGCTGCGATCGTTCATCCCGGTATTGGGATGCGCGACCCCGACGATCGGGCTCGCATGGGCCGCGGCCTGGCGGACCTGCTCGACCAGGCATCTCGCAGCGAGCTCGTCGACGAGATCCTCTTCTTGGTCCGAACCGTTCCCGAAGATGGGGCCGAACGCGATCAGTGGATCGCCCGCCACCGGCGAAGCGATGGACCCGAGCAGGTCAAAGTCATCAATGACGAGCTGCAGCAGGTCTTGACAGGCGCCTCGGTCCGGACCGAGGCCTTTGTGACGATCGTCGTCCCGGAATCCCGGCTCGGCAAGGCCGCTAAGGAGTCAGGACGCGGCATCGAAGGGCGCGCCCACGTGCTCTACTCGCAGATGGCCGAGATAGAGGCGCAACTCAAAGGAGGCCTCGGCTGCACCAGCGTCACCTGGCTGACCAGCCCCGAGCTAGCGATCGCTTGCCGCACCGGATTCGCGCCCGGGGATCGCGCCGGAATCATCGACGCGCTCACTGCGCAAAGTCGCGACCCACAGGTCAACGCCGAGATCCCGTGGGCGCTGGCCGGGCCCTCAGGGGCGGACGCGGTCGCCCGTCACTACAGCCACGACGCGTGGAACTCGATCAGCGCCACGATCAAGCTCCCCATCCGCGGTGCCGTTCTGGGTGCGCTGGCGCCGATACTCGCCCCCACCGGCACCGGTGAGCGCCGAAGCTACCTGGTGGCGTTCCCGATCCTGTCCCAGTCCAAGGCGACCCGACAGTCCGCCTCCAGCGAGTGGGCCACCGACATGGGCCAAGCCCTGCGCGAGAAGGCGAAAATGAAGCAGACCACCAAGTCCAAGGACGAGGCTGACCAGGTCCGCAGCCTGGAGGCCAAACTTGCCCGCGGCTCGGCCCTGACCCGCCCGTACGCGGTGTGCACGGTCACGGCACCGAAGACCGTCCGCATTGCCGAGTACGGCCGGCGCCTCGACGCATCGATCCGACGTGCCGGGTTCGCGCCGTTGCGCCTGGACCTGGCCCAGGACGCCGCGTTCGCTGCCTCCGTCGTCCCACTGGGGGTCAGCTTGACCCGCAAGGGCGAAGCCTGACCCTCCGGCCCGACCCCGCTGCTTTAGGAGGCATGACCCCGATGCCCAGGTGCCCCATCAACTGCGACGTCCCAGCGCTCGGGGTGACCCGATGAGTAGGACGCGCCGCACCGGCCGCGACATGAGCCAGTTGCTCTCCGACTTCGGACACCAGCTGCCCACAGCTGAGGCGCTGACTCCCCTCACCAAAGAGGCCCGGCTGTTCCGGCATGCAGCCAAGCGGGGCAATCGCAAACCGGGGCACGGGTGGTCCCCGGCGTCGGCTCCCGTCATGCCCTACCGCATGACCTCCGATCAGGCGGCGGTGTTCTGGCCGTTCATCGCCGGCCCCGGCCTGCCACCCACCGGGGCTCAGATGGGTGTGGACGTCCTCTCCGGCTCGGCCTTCTACGCCGACCCCATCGGGTGGGTTCTACGCGATGACATCCCCGTCACCAACGCCAACGTGATCTGCATGGGCAAGCCCGGGACCGGGAAGTCGGCCACCACGAAGGCATTCTGTCTGCGGATGGTGGATTTCGGCTACCGCATCCTGATCCTCGGCGACCCCAAGGACGAGTACGAACGGCTGTGTCACTTCTTCGGCGTCCAACCTTTCGTGCTCGGTCCCGGCATGCCTGCCCGGATCAATCCCCTCGGCTTGGGTCCACTGGGGGAGGGCTGGAACAGGCTGGACGCTCGAGAAGCCCAGAGTCGAGCGGCGATCGTCTTCAGCCGTTGGCTGACCCTGGTGAGGGCGTTGATCGGCAGCCAGCGCATCGGCAACGAGCGGGTCCCGTTCGGCCCTTCCGAGGAGGCCGTCGTCAAGGCGGCCCTGCGCGACCTGACCGGGTATGCAGTCGGCAACTCGACCCTGACCGAGGCCACAATCCCCCAGCTGTGGCACCACTTGGACCAGCCCACCGACTCCTTGATCGAGCAATGCCGGTTCAGGGATCGCCAGCACTTCTTCAACGAGACCCGGCTGCTTCGTGATGCCTTGGGTCAGCTGGTCTCCGGCGCGTTGGCCGGCCTGTTCGACGACCACACGAACATCGATGTCGACTGGGCCGCTCCCATTCAGTCCCTGTCCCTGTCCCGGCTCAACCCGCTCGGCGACGAGGCGATCGGGATCGCTCTGGTCTGTCTGAACAGCTGGGGCCGAGGAATGCGAGAGATCGCCGCCCCCGGGGACCTGCGCGTCGTGGTCCGTGACGAGATGTGGAAAGCCATGCGTTTGGGTGTCGAGGCCGTGAAGAGCCTGGACGAGGATCTGCGCCTCTCGCGTGGAGTCGCCGGCCGCGGCGGGGACATTCAGTGGGCCAACGCCCACAAGCCATCGGACATGCTCACGGTCGGCGACCTGGGCTCACAGGCAGCGAACATCGCCCGAGACCTGATGCACCTTGCTGACATCAAGATCCTGCACGGGCAGAAGCCCGGCGTTGCCAACGAGCTGGACACCATGCTCGGGCTGGGCAAGCAGGCTACCGACGTCATGACGGACTGGGCGATGCAGCGCAAGGGACGAGCGCTGTGGCTGGTCGGAGAACGCAGCTACAAGGTCGAAACGCGTCTGCACCCCATCGAGGAGAACCTCACCTGGACCAACGAGGCCATCGAAGGCGCCGCCTGAACGGAGGTGCCACAGCCCATGAAGAAGTTCTCCGCCTTGGCCACCGCGTTCCTCGCGCTGCTGATCGCGCTGCCGCTGATGACCGCAGCCTTCGTGGTCTCCAGCGCGCCAGCAGTGGCCCAAGCAGTCCAATGCACCAGCGTCAGCCTGCCTGCGACCGGGCGGTGGCGGCCACCCTTCCAGCAGGCATACGCGGTCAGCCCGAGAGGTTTCGGACGCGAGTTCCACCCGATCTATCGGGAATGGCGTGAGCACACCGGTCAGGACATGTCATCGCTGCCGGACGCCGGGCCAATCGTGGCGGTCGCCGCCGGCACCGTGGTCAGCGCGGGCCCCGCCGGTGGATACGGGAATCTGGTCATCGTCGACCACGGATCGGGTGTCGCGACCTACTACGCGCATCTGGCGTCGATCGACCTCAAGATCCGGCCCAGCGCCCCGGTCTGGATGGGCCAACACCTCGGCGTCGAAGGCACCACCGGCACCAGCACCGGCAACCATCTCCACTTCGAGGTTCGCCAGGACGGCACCCCGATCGACCCGGTGCCCTTCATGCTCGAGCGCGGCGCACCCCTCAACGGCAAGGCGGTCGCCCCGTCCCTGCCACCGGGCACGGGCCCCACGGACCCTGGCGGGCAGCAGGGCGGTATCGGGTTCGACCTGCCGGGACCGGGCACCCCGCGACTGAACTCCCTGAGCAGCCCGCCCCTGCCCATCCCAGCAGACATCAAGGCCCTCTACCTCGCCGCCGCCGACCAGTACCACCTGCCCTGGACGCTGCTCGCCGGAATCGGCATGGAGGAAACCGCCCACGGCCGCACCACCGCCACCAGCTCCGCCGGTGCCCAAGGCCTCATGCAGTTCATGCCCGCGACCTGGGCGCTGTACGGCGTCGACGGCGACGGCGACGGGCGAGCCGACATCCACAACAACGCGGACTCGGCGATGAGCGCCGCCAACTATCTGACCGCATCCGGAGTCACGGCCGGCGTCGAGGGGTTACGGCGCGCGATCTTCGCGTACAACCACGCCGACTGGTACGTCAACGACGTCCTCTACTACGCCGCCGCCTACGGCGGCGGGCTGGTCCCCGGCGACCCGAGCGACTGCGGCCCCGGAGGCCAAGGCAACCCCAACCTGCCGCCGATCGACAACGCGAAGATCACCACGATGCTCACCTGGGCACAGAGCCACGTGGGAGACCCCTACATCTTCGGAGCCAACGGCCCCAACGCCTGGGACTGCTCCAGCTTCACCCAAGCGGCCTACGCACGTATCGGGATCAACCTGCCCCGGACGGCCTCGGCCCAACGCAACTGGCTCGCGGCCGGCAACGGCTTCCGAGTCCCCCCTGGGCAGGAACAGCCCGGAGACCTGCTCTTCGTCGACACCTATCTCGGCCCCAACGCGATCGGGCACGTGATGATCGTCTTCGATCCAGCCAAGCACCTGACCGTCGAGGCGGGAGGAAGCAAGGTCGGCAACTACGACTACAGCCACTGGGCACAGAACTCCATCTACGAGTTCTGGCGCGTCGGCCAGGTCGGTAGCCCCTCAGGGGCCTAGAAGCCACCTAGCTGCAGCAGTAGTAGACGTGGAGCATCGCCGCCCAGTGCAACAAACTGGGCGACCTCCAAGGGACCAGGCACGGACGCACCCTTCCCACTGCGTGTTCGAAGACCTAGCGATGTTCGTGGTCCGAGACGCCACGGTCGCCGACTACATGCTTGCTCGCCTCAACCGCGAGAAGGCTGACGATCTGGCCTCATGGATGTGACCTGGTGGGCAGGGGGTGGAGGTCGGGGGACGCTTGTAGTGGTGAACAGCGCCGCGAGGAATCTCGGCCAGTGACACGCGAAGGGACGTCCGCGTATCTGACGTCCGCGTATCTGACGTCTGGACGTCATAGAATGCATGCCAAAAGGGTCACTGAGGAGTGGGAGTCAAGGCATGAGCGCACGCAACAACCCGGGTGTCGTCCGCGATGCGATCATCGCGGTTTTTGAGCAGCGGAAGTCAGTGATGACAGTCGCGGAGTTGCGTGACGCAGTCGTCGAGGAGCTCGGCACTGATGTCCCCGCTTCGAGCGTTCGGTCGTACCTCAACATAAACACGCCAGGTCGCTTCACTCGGACCGCGCGGGGTCGATACAAGCTCTCGGGTCGGCGATGACTGCCCGCACCCGCGCAGGTAAGGTCCAGCTCCCTTTCGTGTTTGGCCGGGCTGAGCTGCATGTGGGGGACTGTCTCGAGTGGCTGCGCGAGGCCCCTGAGAAGTCGATCTCTGCGGTCGTAACGGACCCTCCCTACGGTCTGCACGAGTACACCGAGGAGCAGCAGGCGAAGCTTCGCGCCGGCCGCGGCGGGGTCTGGCGTATGCCCCCTTCCTTCGACGGCAATCGTCGGGCGCCGCTCCCGCGATTCACGACGATGTCCCAGGCGGACCTGGAGGAGCTGCACGAGTTCTTCTTGACGTGGGCACGGGCCCTGCGCCCCACGCTGCTGCCGGGCGCGCACGTGATGCTGGCCTGCAATCCGCTGGTCTCGCCGTACATTTCAACAGCGCTAGGCCGGGCCGGGCTCGAGCGGCGCGGTGAGATCGTTCGACTCGTGCAGACGATGCGCGGTGGCGATCGCCCCAAGAACGCCCATGAGGAGTTCGGGGACGTATCAGTCATGGCCCGATCGCAGTGGGAGCCGTGGCTCCTCTACCGCGAGCCGATCGAGACCCGGACGGTCGCCGACAACCTTCGCAAGTACAAGACGGGTGGATTGCGTCGCATCAGTGACCAGTTGCCCTTCGGTGACGTCATCAAGTCGAGCCCGACGCCGAAGAAGGAGCGTGAGCTCGCGGGGCACCCCTCCCTCAAGCCGCAGTCGTTTCTGCGAGCGGTCGTGCGTGCGGCCCTACCGCTGGGGGAAGGGGTCGTGCTGGATCCGTTCGCTGGTTCTGGATCCACGTTGGCGGCAGCCGAGGCAGTCGGTTATCAGTCGATCGGGATTGAGCGGGACCCCGTGTACGCGCAGATTGCGCAAGACGCGATCGGGAAACTTTCAAAGCTTGTGGTGCCAGCAGCAGACGTGGTCGGGGCACCCATCGCCGCTACATAACCGGCTCCTGCCGCTGCTCGCACCGATACTGTGCTGAGTGTGGCGGACATCGACGGATTGATCTTCGACGAGCTGATCGACGCAGGCAGAGTCGGTGGCGTCGACAACTGGCGATACAGGGTGCTGCTGGCCATCGCCGACGCCGGCGACGAAGGTGCCACTGACAACGAGCTCACAGATCTCCTTCGCCCTCCAGGCGGACAGAACAACCTGCGACCTCGGCGGGGCGAGCTCGTCGAATCGGGCTACGTTGCCGACGCCGGGATCAAGCGACGGACTCCCTCTGGTTCGCAGGCAACCGTGTGGCGCCTGAGCACGGCTGACCGACCAACCCTCACGCCGGCTTTTACGGCACAGGAGTGTCAACTGGCGGGCCAGGTCGCCGCCGCAGCCGCCGGTGGCCAGCCGCTCAGCCAGGTTGACCGGGAGGCGGGCGAGCGGCTCCGGGCACGATTCGCGTTGGTCGCTCGTCGTGCTCGCCGCGCAGCAGCCGAGCTGGATATCCCCGTCGAGGTGAAGATTGAGCGGTCGGGACCCATCAAGCTCACCCTCTGCCGCTCGGAGAGCGACTGGGCGCGCTTCCATGTCCTGGCGGGCTTGGACGAGACCGGTCTCCATCTGGCCGTGCAGATCGGGACCGCCGACTCCGGTGATCCAGCCGCCGACGCGCGCGGCCAGCGGTTCCGAGCCGAGCTAGCTCGCCTTACCGACGAGGCCACCACACCAGTCAGTACCCTGATTGACCAGGGATGGGGGCTGTCCACGGTAACGGCGGCGGGCGAAAAGGATTTCGATTCGACGCGTGATTGGCTCAAGGCCCTCGTGGACGAGCCCGCGGCCAGCGGGAGCATCAGCCGAACCTTTGACCCCCTAGCCGTGGAACAGGCTGGTGCGGGTGTCGCCGACCAGTTGAGTCAGCTACTCCGCGAGGTCCTGCCTATCGAATCCGCGGCCGAGGCGGCGATGCGGGACCCTGTGCAGGCGCTCGTCAATGGGCTGCTGTGGGACGAGGACCGCGCTCGAAACCTGATCGCTCTGACACGTCGGGCGCGGCAACTGCTCTTCGCGGGCCCTCCCGGTACAGGAAAGACGCTGGCCGCGCGCATCCTCGCTGGCGCGATGGCGGACGAGAGTCGGATCAAGCTCGTTCAGTTTCACCCCACGTACGCCTACGAGGACTTCGTCGAAGGCATCCGTCCGGTCATGGACGAGAAGCCCGCTGACGGTCAGGGCAACGCCGGAGGCGGCGAGCCGGAGCAGCAAGAGAGCATTGCCGGTCTTCGCTATCGCATCCGTCCCGGGGTGTTCAAGCAGATTGTCAAGGCCGCCCAGTCGGCGCCCAGCGAGGCAGCCCACTTCTTGATCATCGATGAGATAAACCGTGCAAACCTGTCCAGGGTGCTCGGGGAGCTCCTCTTCGCCCTCGAATACCGCGGGCCGGAAAACGAGGTCGAACTGGCGTACAGCACGGACGCCTTTTACGTGCCGGAGAACCTGTGGGTCATCGGCACCATGAACACCGCCGACCGGTCGGTGGCGCTGCTCGACGCCGCCATGCGCCGACGATTCAAAGAGGTTAGGTTCGACGTCGACTATGCCGTCGTCCGCAGGTGGCATGAGCGGAACACGAGCGCCGACCTGGGAACCGAGGCAGCCTCACGCCTCAAGCGACTCAATGCTGAAGTGACCGAACTGCTGGACGATGACCGTGCCATCGGCCACTCCTTCCTGATCAGGCACGACTTGGCCGATGTCGGCTTCGAGGTTGTGTGGAACGAGGACCTCGAGCCGGTGCTCCGCGACCACCTTCTTGGACGGACCGACGATCTGCCGGCACTACGCGAGGCGTTCCTGGGCAGTCTGTGATGCTCGAGATCCACCTCACCGAGACGGACGCAGCGCGGGAGGAAACCTTCACTCCGGCCGAAGTGCGCGCGCTGCGACGGGCCCGACACGGCTTGGTTGTCGATGAGCTGGCGGCCGCCGGCCACGGCGGCGTGCGTGTCCGAATCGGCCCGAGGACGGGCTACGCGGGGAGCGTCAGCCTTCCCGGGGGACGACGGATCATTGTTCACCCCAAGGCAGAGATCCACAGCCTCCCTGAACTCTTGGCACTTGCGTATCGCACCGTGGCACCGCCGCCCCGCGCAGGGGCAGCGAACGTCGATAGCACCACCCCCACCGACTGGCTATTGGTCCAACTGGCCTGCGAGGTCCACGAACTCCTCGGCCGTGGCCTTCGACGCGGGTACGTCGAGCGACGTGAGCGGCTCCCGTTCGTGCGCGGACGTACGAGGCCGATCCTCAACCCCGCCCGGCTGCCATTCCTCGACTGTGAGTACACCGACTTCATCACTGACACGCCAGAGAATCAGCTGTTGCGCGGCGTCCTCGACCTGCTCGCACCAGGAATCCAGAACAGGACCGTGCGTCGTCAGTACGACGACGCATTGAGTTATCTAGGCGACGTCAGCCTGATCCGGCCGTCGATTAGAGACTTTGATCGGGTCCGACTTAACCGTCTAAATCAGCACTATCAACCCAGCCTCCGCCTGGCGCGCCTGGCCCTTGAGGGCGCCGGAGTTGTCGACTCCGCGGGAAGCATCACAGCCCCCGCCTACTTCGTGCTCATGTGGCAGATCTGGGAGAATGCAGCCGCTGCGGCAATCCGGGACGCCGGCGTTAGGGACCTGCTGGAGAAGCCACGCTACGGGTCGTTTTTCCTGCACCAGCATGGCCAGCCGAACCCGACCGTCACCATCGAGCCAGACCTGGTCATCGGCCGCCGGCAGAGCCCGCGCATGGTCATCGACCTCAAATGGGGCCCCGTGCTGCTCACGGACCGCCAGGGTCGGCGGCGGCTGCGCAACCCGCACCTATATCAGATCGCTACCTACTCCACGGCCCTCGACTGCGATGGCCTGTTGCTCTATCCACTCATGGAGGACGAGGTCGACACGGAGTACTTGTTCAACGGTCGCCGCATCTGCATCCGCACCGTCGATCTCAGCCAACCCGGCTTAAGCGGGCTCCGCGCCACGGCAGAAGACATCGCCGCCGCACTTTGAGTTGATCGAACACTGGGCCCGCTGGTTTCGCCCCCCTGCCGTTGTCCTCCAGGAACGCCGTCACCGAGTTCGCGCGCCGCCAACTCGGCCACATAGCTCCAGCCGTTGTCCTGGGTCTTGTCCATCTGGCGCATCACGGGTCCTAACGGGGTCGAGACGTCGTGCCGGTGGCAAGCCTGCCGGCCGGGCCCGACAAATCCATCCGCTTCGGGGTGACCCACCCCCGGAGCAAGACCGCATTAGGAGTGTAGAGCCCCGAATCCAGGAGGTCCGATGCAGCAGCGATCACGACGTACCAACCCCTACCCATTCACCTGGGAGATCCCACTGGCGCTGGCCGTTGGCGTGCTCTTCCTGCTTCTGATCGGAGTGCAGGCCGGCAGGTCCGTGGCGAATCTGGTCGCAGGCAACGGGTGGGTCTTCATCGATCGTACGCAGCTCTTCACCAGCCTTGGTGGCATCTTCAGCGGTCATGCCGGGTCCGGCCTGCCGTCGGTGACCCAGCCCGCCAGCAGCAGCCTGATGTGGGGGTGTATCGCTGCGGTGGAGTTCGCCGTCGTGGTCGGCTGTGTGCTCGTCCTGAAATGGGGCTTGGATCGGTGGGGTCCGGGCAGGCTGCATGGCATGGCCACCCGCGCGGACGCCGAAGCGCTGCTCGGCCGGACCCGGCTGCGCAAGCACGCCAAGGTCATCCGCCCCGATCTGTACGGACCCAATAGGAGTGCCCGATGAGACGACTGCGGCCTCACGAGGTTGGATGGCGGTTGGGCGACGCGCGAGAACCGCGCGGCGGCGATCTCTGGGTCCCGTGGGACCGCACGGCCGGCGTGATCGGTCCTCAAGGGTCCGGTAAGACGCTCGACCTGCTCGCCCCAGCGCTGATCGACGCGCCTGGCGCTGCACTGACCACCCTGACGAAGGTCGACGACCTGCTGCTGACCTTCACCGCGCGCTCCCACAGGGACAGGCCCTGCGTGGTCTTGGACCCCTTCGGTCTCGTGCCAGGGTTGCCGGAAGTGGTCTGGGACCCGATCCGCGGCTGCGTGGACCCTTTGGTGGCTGAGCGTCGAGCGAAGGCCTTCACGGCCGGCACAGTCAAGGGAGCGGTCGCCGGCGGTCACGCCGACGACGCGGCCCGGTTCTACGCTGCTGAGGCCGCCAAGGTGCTGCAGGGCTACTTCCATGCGGCCGCGCTGACGGGGCGCAGCCTGGATCACGTCCTGTCGTGGGTCGCCAAACCGCTAGCAGCCTCAGATCCCACCGAGATCTTGCGTGAACACCCGCACGCTGCCTCGTTCTGGGACGGACTGCTCCACGGGGCGCTGCACGGCGATGACCGCACCGCCGGCAATACCATCACCACCGTCCAGCAGGCCATGTCGCTGTTCTTCCAGGAGGACATCCGTCGGCGGTGTGTCCCCGGGTCGGGTCGTCCCGCCACGGACATCAGCCAGATCATCGCGCGCGGCGGCACCATCTACCTGCTGGGCCGTGAGGACCCTTACGCCTCAGCCTCACCGCTCATGACCGCATTCACCGAACACGCCCTCGACACCGCCCTCGAAGCCGCCAACACCTCAACGTGGGGACGGCTGTGCCCTCCGTTTCACGCCATCCTTGACGAGCTGCCCTCGACAGCGCCGCTGCCCACCCTGCGCACCCGGATGGCCAACGAGCGCGCCCTGGGAATCTCGTTCCTCTGGGCCGCTCAGGCGTGGCCACAGCTTGCCGCGATCTTCGGCGAGCAGGAGGCGCGCACGCTGGTTGGCCTGACCAACAACCTGGTTGTCTTCGGTGGGTCCAAGGATGTCGCGTTCAACCAGGAGATCTCCGATCTGCTCGGGCAGGTTCGGGTATCCCGCGTCGGGTGGCAGACCGGCCAGATGGGTGGACGACAAGTCTCCGCCGACGACATCGCGATCATGACGGCGGCCGAGATCCGCCAGCTCAAGGAACGACACGCGCTGGTGCTCTCCGAGAATGGCGCGCCGATCATCGCCAAGCTGCACCGATGCATCGACGGCAAGACCGGTAAGCAGTACCTGGCTGATCAGGCCAGGCTTCGGAACGCCGTTGGATCAGATCGACGACGCACGATCACCCCGGAGGCCAGAGCGATGGCTGCACTCGTCGAGGCCCGCCGTCATGGTCTGGTCCGCGACCACGAGGACAGCCTGCCGTGAGCGAGGGCAGCCCGACCCGCTCACCCGAGCAGGCACGCCCCTTGGCGCAACGGTTCCCTCTAGCAGGGCGCCGGGTGGAACAGGCCTACCGCGAGCTCGACATCGCCCTGTACGGCAGCGAGGAGGAGAAGAAGGTCCTCGGCAGCCCGCGCGCCTTGGCCCGACCGTGGGATCCCCCCACCTGCGTTGACCCCGGCCTGAGAGCCGAGGTGTGGCAGTGGCTGGAGGCGGTCGTGATCTGGCTCAACCAGGAGTACGTCTGGGACGTCAGCGGGATGATCCCGCACTGCTGGCCCAGGCACCCGCACCTGGTGCACGAAGTTGCGGTGCTGGCCGACCAGCGCAGGAGGGCGGGGCACGCGCTCAGCTCCGACGCGCTCGAGGAATGGCACCGGTACGCGCTGCCGGCGTTCGTCGAACGAATGCGCCAGCGGATGAAGTCCCACTGCGAGGACAAGGAGCATCAGCCGTGGCCGGCACACGGTCGCAACGCCCGCCATGTCGGCGCGGCCGCTGCCCGTGAACGCGAATCAGCCTTTCGTCGCGACCTCGAATCATCATCCAGGCCGCAGCCACCGGTACATACACCAGCCGGCCCAACCCGGCTGCACCTTGTCGACGGGCTGCGGGTCGACGTCGGCACCGGTGAGGTGACGGACTGACTCCTCACGTCCGGCTCTTCACCGAAACGGCTGACTGCTGTTCTGAGTCCCCCTCGACGACGTGCCAAGACTGATGGTTCGCGCGTGATTCCGGCCGCAGCCTGGCTCGACGGTCAGCCACGTTGGCGGGCGGCGGCGATCACATCCTCAACGTCGATCTCGCCACGCACGTACGCCTCTTGGACCTCGCGGAACTCATCGCTGGAGCGGCCGCCCTCCATCTCGCTGCTGTGTCGAGCGGCGTCGACGACTTCGCGACGTCGCTGTCGTTCCTCGCTGGGGATGCTCAATGCCCCTCCCTTCTCGTCCTACGGCGCCGATCGACTCTGCGTTTCACGGTTCCCGCGGCCGCCACTTGATCTCACGATGGCCAATCGGAGGATGGGTGGCGTAGGCCTGCCAGACCTCGTCGTGGGCGCGGGCGCCGAGGGGTTCTCGCAAAGTGTTGCAGCCGATGCAGAGCAATCCACGCACCAAGCCGGTCGCATGGTCGTGATCGAGATGTGCAGCTGGCCCGAGCAGGACATCCGGCGGCGGGTAACCGCGTGCGGCCTCCCAGCCGTGGCGCTGGATCTGACACATCGCGCACAGATTCCCCTGCCGGGCGCGCAGGTACTGGCAGACTTGACGGTAGGTCGGATCGGGGGGTAGGCCAGGGACGGTTACGCCGGCGCTGACGTCGGCGAGGTGGGGAAGGAGCCAGCGCCACCGTCCATCCGCGCGCTCATCGGGAAGGGCCAAGGCCGGAGAGTTAGCGCACAACGACATCCACGTCGACCAAGCATGGCGCTGTTCACCCTCGGATTGGCCCCACGCCTGCCGCAGCGATGGCAGTGAGAGGTCCTTGGCCAGGTGGTGACCGGCGTACTCCCGTCGGTGGTGCTCGGGTAGCCCAAGCAGGAAGGCGCTATATCCGGCCACCCCGGCATGGGGTGCACCGAGCTTGGGGATCAACCCGACGTCGTCTGCATGACACAACACGACGAAGTGCGCTTCGTTGAGAGCCGCGACGGCGGCTGCTCGCACTCGTGCCTCAACCTCCCATCGCTGGGGTTGTGCCCATTCTTGCCTGCGGGCGATCTCGATCTCACCGCGACTCACGGAACTGCGAGCCGGCCCGGGCACGTCGTGGACTCGCGGGGTCACGAGGGACTCAGACTGGCCCATCTCCAAGGCTGACTCGACGAGTTGGAACGCCGCGTCGAGTGGCAGGTGAAGAACCGGAACGAGCTCCCGCAGCAGGAAGTCCCAAGGCCACTCGTCGTCGCGGTAGCGAGCAACGTTGGGCGTGGGGATTCCGGCGCAGCGAAGAAGGTCCTCAGCCCAGGTGACCTGCTCCTCGAAACTGCCTCCGTGCAGCGCCCACGCACTGCTGCCACGCACCAGCTCGGCCAAGGGTCGTGATGCAGCGACGCAGGCGGCGCACGGTCGCCGATCCATCGCACCGTGTCCACAGGTCGTGACCGCTGCCGCGACGACAACGGCTGCCAGCCCGGGCTCAAGGCAGTGCAGGCCGGGTTCGAGACACTCTCCGCAGCAGGCATGGCTCAGAACGTCTTGGATACCGTCCGAGGTACTCATGGCAGCGCCCCAGCCACCGTGACAGCCAGCCAGGCGCCGAAGAGGAACGGCCCAAGCGGCACCTCGGCCCGCCGGCGCGGGAAGTGCGCCGCCACGACGGCAGCGAGGAAGGCGAGCATCCCGAGCAGCCACACGGACCGCAGGGAGGTCGATCCGGTGAGCAGTCCCAACAGCAGACCGATCTTGACGTCGCCGAAACCCAAGGCGCCCGCCGAAGCCAGATTGAGCACCCACAGGAAGCCGCCGAGGAGTGCTCCACCGGCCAGCGCAGACAGGAACGACACGCCGGCGAGCAGGGTGGCGGTTGCGCCGAGGCCGATGAGGGTCCAAGCGAGCAGCGGTAGGACAACTGCGTCCGGGAGGCGGTGGACGTCGAGGTCGATCGCGCTGACCCAGACCGCGCCGATGGCCACGGGGTCACTGATGAGCAGCAGCGGCCACCGATCAGGCAAGAAGACCCAACCCAGCGCGAACAGGGACGCCCCCGTTGCCGGGACGACCCAGCGGCGATCGCCCGGGCTTGGCCGAGACAGTTCGACGTCACCGCGTCGATAGGACAAGGCGGCCAAACGGCGGCGCATCCCTTCACCGATGACGACCCCCAGGACGGCCAGAGCGGCGGAAACGAGGAACCAAGGCACAGGACTAGTGAACAGTGAGCGAGGACAGCGATAGGGCTTCATCGCCGCCGCGAGGGGGCCGGCCCGAGCGAGGGCGCCAGATCCGGCTGGGGACGAGGGGTGGGCTTCGCACTGGCGAGAGAGACCGCGTGAGACGAGGTGCCCAGTCGGGCACGAACGCTGGATAGGTCGTTGACCTGCTCAGCCACAACGTCCCGCGGGTCCTGGTCCCAGCGGCGGACCACGTCGGCGAGTTCTCGCCGCACCCGGGGGACCGGGACGCCGGTGCGTTGGGACACCTGCTCGACGCCGCCCTCCCATGAGGCAGGGTCCCCTGCGGCGAGCACCGTCACCGCGCTGCGGGCGGCGCTCATCCCCTCGAGATGGGTCAGACGTTCGGAAAGCAGCGTGTCGCTCAGAGGTGTTTGCTCCTGCAGCAACCGGTACAGCGCATCCGGGCCACTGAGGGCAAGCAGATCGGCCGGGTCACTGCCAGGCCTCAGGGGCACGGTCTGGGGGTGAAGTGCGTGCTGGGTGAGCAGCCAGTAGTCCCGCTGTGCGGCCACCTGCCCGGCCAGGTCGGCATCAGTGGCGATCACCGGAGGCCGCTGGTGGTCGTGGGAGAGTCGCGCGAGCTGCGCGGCTTGTTCCTCGGTCAGGGCGGTCCCCAGGGGTGCGACTCCGACGAACCTGCCTTGACCGGCCACTGACACGGCAAGGGCATCCATGGGTCCCTCGACGAGGACCGGGGTGGCTCCAGCGGTCAGGAGGTCGTGGCGCACGATGTGCAGTTGGGCGCCCTTGTGAAACAGGGCGGTCTCTGGGGTGTTGAGGTACTTCGGGCCGGCGTCCTTGTCCGCCAGCTGGGGGTGTCGGCGGCCGACAAACCCGAGGGTCTGGAGTTCTCCGGACGCGGCCGTGGTGGTGATGGGGAAGACCAGGCGGTCACGGAACCGGTCGATGATTCGCCCTTGGCGGGTGGTGGTGGCCAGGCCGGATTCGGTGAGCTCGAGGTCGCTGGCCCCGTGCCGTCGCAGATGACTGACTAGTCCGGTCCACCCGGCGGGGGCGTAGCCGGGCTGGACGTGCCGGTCTCCGGTCAGGTCCACCCCGAGGCGTTCGTGGAGGTAGCCCTGCGCCCACGAACCCGGGAACCGGTCGGCGAAATAGGCAAGGGCTATCTGGTTCAGCTCAAGGATCCGGGCGGGGCTGACCGGCGCGGTGTCGGCGTCGTAGGCACGGTCGAGCTGGACGCTGATCTCGCGATCAGCCGGGGGAAGTGGTTGGGCAAACTCGCGCAGGCGCGCAGCCCAGGACAGGTAGCCGTAGGCGTGTTCATCTGCTTCGGGATCCTCGTCGTCGAGGTCGCCGGCGGCGAAGGGATCGTCGTCCGTGGTGGGTTCCGGTGCCTCGTGGCCGCCGACCGGCTCCAGCGCGTCCCATTCCCGCTGCGTGGGAGCCCATATAAGCGAGTCGTCTTCGTCCCAGAAGGGGTTGGGCTCGTCTTCGGCGCCCTCGTCCAGGTCGGGCCAAGACGCACGCTCGTGCTCGGTGGGGGGTGGGTCGTTGAGGACGGAGATCCGCCACACCAACGCTTGGCACAGGTCGAGGTCCTCGCCATCGGGAGGATTGCCCAGCAGCTCCTCTACTCGCCCGCCGCGGGCGACGGCGTGGTCGACGACAGTGACCAACGTGGGCCACCAGCTCGACTCACGGACGTGCGCGGCGCGGTCGGTGCCGAGAAGGTGGGGCAACCGGTCAGCCCAGTCGGTGCGCAGCTGGTGGTCGCCAGCGGCTTGTGCGGCGACCGCGGGGGAGAGATGGGCGGTGATCCGCCACCAGAGAGCGGCCGCGTTGTGGTCGTCGGGTAGCGGGCCTTCACTGAGGGCTCGACGCACCATGGAGGGGGCGTCAATGCCGGCGCGGGAGAGCGCGGAAAGACGTTCGGCCAGCAGAGGGGTGAACGGGTCACGCTGGGGGTAGGCCAGAACGCGGTCAAGTGTCTCGCGCCACTCTGCGAGAGCCGGGGTCCGGTTGCCGGCCAGGCGAGTCTTGAGTCCGGACTGCCAGACGTAGTGGGCCTTGCTGATCTGGGTGGGCCCGGTGGGGCGGCGGTCGGTGGGGTCGACACCGTTGGCGGCTCGCCATACCGCGACGTCGGCCAGGAGTTCCGGGGTGGGTCGTCCCTGACCTTGACGTGCCCACTCTGGCAGGTCGGTGGAGGTGCTGGCGCGGTCGCGGACCTGCCCGGCTAGGTCACGCACAAGGGCAGCACGCGAGGCCAGGTATGGGCCCCACTCGGGGTCGTCGGTCAGGTCCTCGGGGACTCCGGGCAGCCAGGGCAGCGGGCCGGTGCCGGCGCTTCGCAGCCCGCTGTCGTCGAGGCGCCAGTCGATCACCGAGGCGACATCGGCTGCGGTGTCGATCTCGCGCATTCCAGCGGCAGCGCGAAGCTCCAGGAGCGGGTCTAGACCGTGCGCGGAGAGCAGAAGCAGGTGGGCGCGCAAGGTGGGCCACGCTTCGGCGTGGGTCAGGTCGGGCACGATCGTGTCGACGTTGGCGTCCAGTCGAGCGACGTGTGCGGGACCGAGCTGTGCCTCGGCGGCGACGTAGAGCGAGTCGACGTACCGGTTGACCTCGTCGAACAGTTGAAGGGCCGGGTCGTTGGCGTCCCGGGCGGTGGTAGTGGCCGAGCGGGGGGAGTCGTCACGGGCCAGGATCCGCTCGAGGATGTCGGTGGCGGTGGCCGGGTGCGTGTGGTCCGGCCGGATCACGTTGTGCTCGTCGCCGTCGCCGACCACCTCGAGGTAGAGGTGGTTGGCGCTGCGTCCGCGGGTGAGTGCGGTGTAGGCCAGCTGCCGCGGCTCGGAGCCGCTGAGCAGGGTGTGACTGGTGTCGGCCGTGACCCCTTGGGCAGTGTGGATCGTGCAGGCGTAGCCGAGCTCGACGGAGGCGGCGACGTAGCCCGCTGGCAGGTCCACGAAACGCCCGTTCTTGGCGTGCTGAACGCTGATCGTGCCGTTGTGGCTGACTGCGGTGACGGTCCAGCGGTCGCCGTTCTTGACCCAGTCGGTCGCGGCGATTCGCAGGGTCCGGTCGTTGCTTCGGGTGATCACGGTGTCACCGACAGATGCGAGGTTGCCGTCGGCGAGGGTGACGGTGCGAGTTGGTGCACTGCCTTGGTCCTCGAGGCGGTACTGACGTGCTCGGTGGTTCAGCTCGGCGACCAGGTCGCGGGTGGGGGCGAGCATGATGGCGTCGGTGCCTGCGGCGTGGCTGGCCCGCCACGCGGTGAACACGGTGTCGGTCATCGTGGCCAAGTCGCCGACGTGGACGCGGTCACGGTCCAGGTAGAAGCCGAGTGCTTCGGGCCGCCCATCGCGCAGGGCCAAGGACGCGGCCCCCTCAGCGGGATCGCTGAAGCGCATCAACTCGGTTAGATGCAGGCTGCCGTGGGTGGCTTGGATGTCACGCAGCACACCGCCGGCGCCGACCGACGCCAGCTGCTGGTCATCGCCGATGAGGCGAACGAAACCGCCGCGGGTGACGACGAAGTCGATGACCTTGTCCAGGCTGAGTGTGTCGGCCATCCCGGCCTCGTCGATCACGACCAAGGTGGCCGGTCCGATGGCTGCGGCCCACTCCGGTAGGTCGCCCATGGCGGGATGGTCCAGGTGCCAGGTGAGCTTGGCGATCGTGTCGGTTGTCGCGTGAATGTTCTCGCCGAGGACGTCGGCGGCCGCCGCTGAGGGAGCCAGGCCAACAACGGTGCCGCCGCCCTCGGACCATGCGTGAGTCAGGGCGCTCATGGCGGTGGTCTTGCCGGCGCCGGCGGGTGCGATCGCCAGCTGCAGGCGGGCACCCGAGGTGGCCATCTCGCGCACCAGGGTGGCCTGTCCGGCGTTGAGAGGGAGGCCGTTAGCGGTCGAGGCCAGCATCGCCAGGTCGACAGCGTTGGCGGGGACGCGGCGTCCATCGAACTGGCCTGCTCGCTCCACGATCCGGGCCTCGGCTGCCAGGATTTCTGAGGAGGTGAAACGGGCCGAGCTGGCAATCGTGTACACGCTGCTGCCGTCGCTGCGGCGAAGGGACTCAGGGACCTCGACGGGGTCCTCGGCTCGGGTCAGGGGCACCGAGTGCCGGGTCAGGACCTCGTCGACCACGAGGGCGACCACCCGGTCGATGTCCGGGGTTGCGAGGTCGACGTGCCGCACCTGACGAAGTGCCTCGGCCTCGACGTGCCAGCGCTGCCAGTGAGACCTGCGGGTTTGGAGCGTGGCCTGGATCGAAGCGGCTGTGGTGTGTATCCAGGCGTTGTCCACGCGCGGTCCGGGCCGGCGCTGGGGAGCCAGAGTGGCAGCGATCATGGCCTGCACCTGGCGGGCGCCGCCGAGCACGTCCTTGGCCTGGCGCGACCAAGTGGCGCGCTGCTCGTCCAGGCTGCGCGGTTCATGCTTGGCTTCGCGGGTTTCCAGCGTGGCCTGCTGGGCAAGCTGGATCGATTCGATCGGAGACGGCGGGCGCCCGTGGCTGGCTTGGAAGGCTTTGGCCAACAGACGCCGGCGAACCTCGATCGTGGCGCGGCGGGAGGACCAGCGGGCGTTCAGCTCAGGGTCTACTCCGACGATCTCGCGGACCGGGCGTTTGCGTGCGTCCGGGTTCGGTCGGGCTTCGAAGCGCACGCCGAGAGCGCGACGTAGGTGGTGCTCGAGGCGGGTGTTGTAGGTCTCGGATGCGGCCACGTTGGCCTTGTAGATCAGTCGCCCATCGATGGCCAACCACTTGCCGCTGCCCTTGGCGCGCACCTTGTTGGCGACGGCCACATGGGTGTGCAGATCCGGGTCTCCGGCCCGTGAATCGCGGTGCGTGAACGCCGTGGCGATCAGGCCCTGCGTCTCGACCTGACGGATTCCGTTCGCCCCCTCTCGAGTGAACAGAGCGTTGTTCTCCAGGTAGGTCAAGGCGTCTTGGACCGCCAGTTGGTGGGCCCGCTCGATGGCTGCCGCCACTGGCCTGTCGGCGACCGCCCAGAGCGCACTGACGCTCTTGACCGGAGAGAACGTCAGGTCGAAGCCGGCGACTGCGGTGGTCGCCGGACGCGAATGCCTGGCGATGGCGGCAGCGAGCTCGCGGGCGTCGGCAGGGTCACGGTTGAACTCCTCCCGGAAGAGCTCAACGGCGACCTGAGTGCGGATCCGGGCCCGGTCCTCCACGCTGCCCGGCGCATCTGCGGACAAGCCCCGCTGAACGTTGACGATGGCCACTCGCTGCGCCACCCGACGCCGGAACTCGGAGACGTCGGAGTACACCTTGTACGGCGTCCCGAGCCACGTGGCCCGTTCTTGACCGGAGGGGTCTGCGCCTTGCTCGGCTGCCGCCTCCCGCAGCCGTTCGGCCAGGGGGTGCCGTCCCGAGCCGAACAGGTTACGCATCTGCTCCTCGGTGACCGGGTCGCCGGCGTCCAGGCCCTCCAGATTCGCCATCCCACTACCGACCCACACCCCCGGAGCCTCGCCCTTGGCGCTGTAGTACGAGGCCAGCCCGGAATGACCTCGCTCGGTCGCGTCCTGCGCGGCCACCTGCCGGGTCAGGTAGTCATACCCACTCCCGGCAGTGAGCTTGTGGACGGTCATGGTCACACCCCCTAAAGCGAAAAATGCCGACCCAAGGGTCAGTCGTTGAGCGATCAACAACCGCGAATGCATGAGGTGTGTGGGGCAGTGAAAGTCTGAAAAGCCGGGGTCGGTCGTCGGGTCGGCGGTGACGGTGGCTGTCACGGGGGACGCGGCGGGCTGTGCTGTCGCGCGGGTCGAGGGCTCGGGACAAGGGGCGGGGAGGTGATCACGGGAGCGGCTGGGCTCGCTTTAGGTGAGTGGAACCAATCGAGTGGAAGGAGTTCCGATGCCGAATCAGACGGCAAGACAGCAGGCGCGACGGGCTGCGTTGGATGCGCAGACGAGGATGCGTCAGGCGAGGGCAGAACAGGAGCGACGCCGAAGCGCGCTGGCGGTCACGGTGGTGACGGCGCTGGCTGAGCGGGATGCCTTGGTGACCGCGTGTGAGGCGCGTGCTGGTGAAGCGTTGCGCACGTTGACCGGGGCTGAGGGTTTGACTCTGCGGGAGGCGGTCCAGTGGTGTGGCGGCGATGAGCAGCTGGGGGTGCGCGAGGCGACGCGGCTGCGGAAGGTGCGCGTCGAGCCCGCCGAACCTGAAAGTGAGCCCAATCTGAGCGCTCCGGGCGGCGAGGCGGCCAGGGCTCGTGATGCCGACGCCGCCGGCGGACCGGACGCCGGCGGCAGTGACGGCGCGGGTCGTGGCGCGTCTCGATGAGGCGGGCCTAGCCGACCTCGCGGCGGCGTGCGCGTCACCGGAGACGGTGGAGCGCTGGCGCTCTAAGATTGTCACCGTCGAGGGATCGTCCTGTGGCTGGTGGGTAGGTGCCTGTTCTGGCAGGGGACACGGGCGCTTTTGGCTGTCCTCGGGCCGTGTCGTGGTCGCCCATCGGTTCGCGTTCGCCCTCGCCTACGGGGTCGAGGAGGCCGCGCGGGTGCCGGTGCTGGGGCACCGGTGCGACAACCCATTGTGTCAGCGCGTCGGGCCCGGGCACGTGGTCGCCTCGTCGTACGCGGAGAATCGGCGCGAGTGGGCGATCCGACGAGAGCATGCCGGGTCCCCGCTGGGTGACCCGCGCGGGGCTCGACAGCGGGCTCGTGAACTGCGCGACTTGGCCCGACGCGACCCGGCCTTGGTCGCTGCCGATATGGCGCGGTTGCGCCGGTTCTACGGCCAGCAGTTGACGTTGTGGTGATGGGCATTGAGCAGCGCCCGGCACGGAGGCGAAGTCACGTGCCGGGCGCTGCGGGTTCGAAGGGTCGAGGCTCAGGTGTCGTCGGCCTCGGTCAGGCGGTAGGCGGTGTGTCCGTCGGCGTAGTCGGCGAAGCGCTCGAGGGCGGCGGCGACGTCACGAGCAAGTGCGGGGGAGAGGCGGGCACCTTGACCCGCCCAGGCCTCCAGTGCGCGGCCGGTGTCGATGAAGGTGAAGTCGCGGCCGAGTTCGTCCATGAAGACGATCCCGACCCCGGCCCGGTCGTAGACGACGCCGGGGCCGGGTTTGGTGACGCCGGGGTCGTCCTTGTCGATGAGCCACAGGTCGAGGTTGCGGGTGGCGGGTTGGGTGCTCACGAGCGGTGTCCTTTCCGGGGTCGGGGTTGGAGTCAGGCCGGGGCCAGAGCGGTCCATGCCTGGGCCTTGAGGCGGGCGGGTTCGTCGGTGGTGAGCAGTCGCACGGCACGGGCGTGGGCGGCGTTGCTCTTGTCCCGGACGGGTGCGTAGTGGTCGACGTACTCCACGACGCCCTGGTAGGCCGCCCAAGCGGTGCCCGCGATCCCGGACTGGGTCGCAGCGTCGTGCCATAGGTGGGAGAGGCTGGCCTCGCGTCGGCGAGCGGCGTTGCGTGTGCGCGGTGGGGCGTCCGGGTCTGGGGAGCCGAACAGGGAGCCGATGAGCGCGAAGAACTGGGCGTCGGTCACGGTGGTGTTGATCAGCTGCTCCGCTTCGGCCTCGAACGCCTCGACGTAGGCGAAGGTCAGGCCGAGGGTGTCGCGGGCGGCTTGCACAGCGTGCTTGGCGTTGCGGGTGTGCCGGATCGCCCACGACGAGACGTGGTCGCGCAGCGCGGCGTGCTGGGTATTCGCGCAGACGACACGCACCGGGGTCACGAGGAGGCGGAAGGCGCTGGTGCCGTCGTGGCTGTTGAGTGCGGCGATGTTCAGGTCCACGCGGTCGGTGCCGCCGATGGTCAGATGTTCGGGCAGGCGCATCGTGACGAAC
>Ga0209607_1000179_pt1 | contig 56577 bp, 55 predicted proteins | sample AD_UKC117_MetaG_FD_184413 | JGI IMG/M metagenome (GOLD analysis project Ga0209607, IMG submission 184413) | Active sludge microbial communities of municipal wastewater-treating anaerobic digesters from Hong Kong - AD_UKC117_MetaG (SPAdes)... | ecosystem: Engineered > Bioreactor > Anaerobic >... | reverse complement strand
AGTTGCCGAGGTTGCAGGAGTTGCCGAGGTTGCAGGAGTTGCCGTGGTTGCAGGAGTTGCCGTGGTTGCAGGAGTTGCCGTGGTTGCAGGAGTTGCCGTGGTTGCAGGAGTTGCCGTAGCTGCAGGATCAGCCGGAAGTGCTGCGGCCGCGGTGACGGAGCTGCGATTGATGGCAACGGAGAGGTTTAGGAGGGTTTGGTGGATGAAGGTGATCCGTGGATCATCTGCTTCCAACTCGGCAAGGATGTTTTCATCAAAAATGAAAATGGGCAGAACCGGGAACGGTCCGCGCAAGGCTTCCTGCAGGCCGCGGTTGTCGTCCAGGCGCAGGTCCCTTCTGAACCAGAATACCGAGATTGTTTGCATATCCAAATATACGCATCAATCCCGGATATATATCTTAGTATCCCCAATAATGGTCCCCCACGGGAACGTCAATAATATCACTGATATCCACGCAATAAAGATCAAAGCCGCCTTTGCCGCCGGGCCTGTCGGAAGAAAAGATCAGGAGGCTGAAGTCCAGGAATGAAAAGGCTACCGGCCTGTATTCATCGTTGGCAGAATTGATCTTGCTTCCAAAATTGACGGGCTGGGACCAGGCGTTGTTTTCATACTTTGAATAATACAGGTCGAATCCGCCGTAACCGCCTTCCCGGTCAGAGGCAAAAACAAGGTAATTGCCATAGAGCGAGGGACATTTGTCATTGCCTTCCCCGGAAAGAACTTCCTCTTTGGTTATGACCGGATCATAGGTGCCTGACAGGAAATCATGAAACAGAGGACCCTGGCCCAGATCAAAACTGTAAATATCAAAGGCATCGTTTTCCCGGTTGCTGCAAAACAGGAATTTGCCAAGATCCTCCCCTATAACAGGGTACAGGTCGTCAGCATCCGAGTTTGCCGGATCTGCCTTAAAAGGACCATAGAGACGTTGTTGGCCGTTGGATGTTCCCCAGTCAAGACGCGGCGTATAGACAAATTGGATGTCAAAATCACCGGACGGGTTGTCTTCAGATTCATTGCCGGCGTAAAAGAAATAATTTAAACCGCCCCCTTCAAAATAGGTGTAAGGCCCAAGCTGGTCGTAGCCGGTATTGATTAATGGCAACAATTTTCTGTCAAGCATGGATTCACCGGCATTTTGGGGTATGGTGATGTTCAACACATCATCCCTTTCGTGATAGGACATGTCTAAACAACGGGCAATGATATCAAATTCATCTCCGTAACTGTTCCTGTCGGTAGAGAAATAAATATCCATCCGGGCTGCCTCGAATGGCAAATCGGAATTGTAATCGTTGTAATTGGAATTGAGTCCTTCAAGATTGGCCGGAGTATCTGTTATGATAATATCGTAATCAAACTGGTAATCGGGATCTACCCAGGGACAGCCCTGCAAACTGAAGGCAAGGATCAGAGATGAAGCTATGAATGCTGCTTTTTTGATTGTATTTATAACTGACATTACGTAAGATGTGTTGTTCATTCACTAAATGAATTTCCCGTCGATTTACTGCATGAGCATTTCATATTTATTGGGCACCATTTTATTGGGTGCCATCCCATTCTGCGTAAAATTGCGTAAGAAATTGCTCCATGAACCGGTGCCTTTCCATGGCCATCTCCTTGCCGGTCCGGGTGTTCATCCTGTCTTTAAGCAAAAGCAGTTTTTCATAAAAATGGTTGATGGTAGGGGCAGTATTCAATTCGGGAGCTATGGCCGGATCGTACATGGGCCGTCCCTTGTGTCCGCCGTAATTGAAAGCCCGCGCAATGCCTATGGCCCCAAGGGCATCCAGCCGGTCGGCATCCTGAACCGCATCCAGTTCCGGGGATCTGAATTCCTGATGGTGGGCAGCACTCTTGAACGAAATGTTGGCAATAATCTTCTGAACGTGAGTGATAACCTCTGGCTCAACCTTCAGTGATTCCAGAAATTCTTTGGCCTTGCGGGGGCCAATGGTTTCATCTCCGTCATGGAATTTGGAATCGGCTATGTCATGCAACAGGGCTCCCAGTTCCACCACAAAAAGATCTGCGTTTTCCCGGCGTGCAATTTGCCTGACAATTTTCCATACCCGGTACACATGCCACCAGTCGTGGCCTCCCTCGGCATGGAACAATTCCTCTTTTACAAAGTCAACAGTTTTTTGAATGACGGTATCACGATCCATTACATCACCCATTTTTCCATGATCATGATCAGTTGCTTCTTGTCAATGGGTTTAGATATGTAATCAACAAATCCCATTTGCAGGTATTTTTCCCGGTCACTGGCCAAAGCGTTGGCTGTCTGTGCCACTATATGCATATTGGGATTTATTTCCAGTATCCTTTGTGTTGCTTCCTCGCCATCCATCAACGGCATTTTTATATCCATCAACACAAGGCTTATATCATTATGTTCCCGGAAAATTTCAACAGCCTCCATACCGTTCGTGACCCAATATATCTGTACAGGCAACTCTTTTAGAATGATTTCCAGGTACATCCTGTTGATCTTTTCATCCTCGGCAATCAGGATTTTCTTACCCCGCAAACGTTCACTGTCTGTTTCTTGTTCCTGCAACGGTTGGGTTTGTTCAGGTTGTGCCGGGATATAAGGTATACGGAAGGTAAATATACTGCCTTTGTCCATTTGCGATTCCACGGAAAGGTCTCCGTCCAGCAAATCCAAAAGGCCCTTGGTAATAGCCAGCCCCAGTCCCGTACCTTCATATTTCTTATGGGCTTGTTCTGTCCGTTTGAAACGTTCAAAAACCACCTTCAAATCTTCTTCTGTCATACCTATCCCGGTATCTGAGACATGGAATTTCAACCGGTCATTTTCAATTTCGTATCCAAAATCAACCCCGCCTTTTTCGGTAAATTTCAATGCATTACCAATCAGGTTAATCAATATTTGCTTTAACCTGTCCGGGTCTGTGACAATGAAAAATTCTTTGTCTTTTTCCGTAAGGTTCAGTTTGATTTTCAGGTTTTGCTTGCCGCGGGCATGTTTTAGCTGTTCAAACAAAGTCTCGGTTTCCTTCAATATCTTGTGCAAATCACAGGAAGTTTTGTTGATTTTCAATTCGCCTGCTTCTATCCTGGAAATGTCAATAATATCGTTCACCAAATTCAGCAATTGCTTTGAGCTGCTTTCAATGATATCAATATACCGTTTTTGGGTTACTTCATCCAGATCATTCCGGTGGAGCAACTGGGCAAAACCGACCATACCGCTCACGGGGGTACGGATCTCGTGACTGACGTTGGCTAAAAATTGGTTCTTGTACTGATTGGCCAACTCGGCCTGCCGCTTTGCCTCCTTAAGCTGAGCTTCTATACGTTTTCGTTCGGTAATCTCGGTTACAATACCGGCAACCAGTATTTTCTGACCTTCCCGGTAAACAATCTTTCCGGCATCGTGAAACCATTGGTATTTGCCTTCGGCATTTTTCATCCGGTATTCGCATTCATACATGGCCACTTTACCCGATAAATGGTCACGCATGGCCTTCATGGCCGAGTCACAATCATTGGGATGCACAATATTCATAAAATCCTGAAAATGTGTGAAATCACCACCTTCCAAGCCCAACATACGTGTTTTATTATGATTGAAAACAATTTTCCCCGACGGGAGTTCCATCTCCCACCAGGCCATGTTTCCGGCTTCAAGAGCTATTGTAAGCCGCTCCTCGGTATTGAGGAACAATGATTTTTGTTCATTTGTACTGTTCATGTCACCTGTTTTGTTTTATCAAAAAAGCCTGTTTCATCGGATCTGAAATGCAGGTCAATCTGCGGAAATGGAATGGAAATATTATTTTCAATAAACTTCCTGTTTATGATCCTGCGGATATCCGATTTCACATTTTCAATACGGAAGACATTATTGCTGAAAAACAAGAGTTCAAAATCCAGCTAAGAATTACCAAAATCCACAAAACGGGCCAGGATGGATTCCCTGTGTGTAATCTCGGGGTGTTCCAGGGCACTTTCTTTTAAAATCTTGATAACAAGATCCACATCACTTCCGTAGGCTACTCCTACCCTGATCCGGAACCGTGTTTTCTTTTCCTGGTGGCTCCAGTTTATTACCTTGTTGGAAGTCATCAGGGAATTCGGCAAAATGATCATAATATCGTCCCTGTTTATGGCTTTTGAGGTTCGTAAACCGATCTTCAGAATTTTCACCACCTGCCCGTCTACCTCCAGGATATCTCCCACCTTTATGGATCCTTCAAAAAGCAGAATAATACCGGCAATAAAATTGATAAAGGTGTTTTGCAAGCCAAGTCCGATACCCACCAGGAGTGCAACCGAACCTGCCAGCAGGGCATTGAGTTTTAACCCCAGGGTTTCCAGGATCAGCAAAATGGATATGATCCATATAACATATTTGATGATCTGGAAAAGTGCATAAATATTCCCTCTTTCAAATTTATCCGGGCTTCGTTTACGGAACATCAACAATTTGATCAACCATACCAAAAGAATGGTGATCAGCACTGTTATGAAAACCGTAATTACTTTTCCTGCCGTAAAAGCATATTCACCTATACTGAAAATAACAAACTCCGTGAATTTATCCATTGATTCCATACCGAGTGTATTTTTTCGAAATAAAGTTACTAAATGTTTTTTACTATCTTTGTAAATCTAACAAATGGTATGGGTCCTGCTCTGCTGTTCCTGCCACGCTTTTTGTTAATCACAATGATATAACACCACCATTACAGCATCGTGCTGTTGGATCATTGCACTATAACCGGAAAAAATATAAAGACTTTAAATAATATAAATGGCAAATTCAAATTCATTCAACAAAAGACAAGTAGAAAAAAACAAACGAGCAAAGAGAAAAGAAAAACTGAAAAAGAAAGAAGAGCGTAAAAATGCTCCAAAAAGCACATTTGACGATATGATCGCCTATGTGGATGAAAACGGGGTCATTGTCAGTACACCCCCCGAAAGCAAAACAACTGACGAAGAAGGGGAAACCGGGGAAGAAGACCTCAACCCCCAAACCAATAATTCAATTTGATCATAAACACGTTTCCCGGAAAGACATCTCCCATTAGCTTATACCCTTCGCCAAAAGAGAAAGGCCCTCCGACATCGTAACCTGTCCTGTCCTGCGACCATACAAAATATAAGGTCGATCCGGGCAGGTATTCCCACCGCAAAACCAGATTACTGCGAAATTGCTGGTAATTAAAGGACGGATTATCAATTCTCATGTTATATATTCCGTCCCTGTTGCTGTCCAGCAAATAATCTTTTCCGCTGCGTTCAAAAGGTATTTTTCTGAACCGATTTTCGTAGCGGGCATCCATGGGGTGAGTAACCTCCTTGAGATCCGTATAATCTCCAAGGGAAACAAAAGGACTTCCGTAATACTGAATGGTCAGTTCCGGTGTGATAGCCCAGTCAATTCGTAACGTCAAACCCAGATTCCTGTTATCCACCGTACCCAGAAGCCAGCCCGGAGAATTGGACAGTCCCTCAAACCGTCCAATATACTGTAATTCATCCAGGTATCTTTCATACGCTACATCCAGTGATAATAGCAAATTTGAAAAAGGTCTGTAACTCATTTGGGGTGAGATTACAAAATAACCGGACTTTTGAGTAGGACGATGGGCGTAAGCCGCATACACACCGACAACTAATTTTTTGGCACTATTGGAAAAATTCCTCCCTGATATTGTAATATATCCGGTTCTCTCATGGCAGGTCCGCCACGCAACATTTGCTCATTCACTATCCTGAACCGGTATTCAGTTTCCATAAAAACAGACCAATGATTGGTCAGTTCAAAATCCGCTTCCAGCTCAACATCTGAATAGAGCCCTCTTCCCTGGACGTTCCAGGCATTCTCCTGGGTCAGGCTTACGTCGTAACTTTTAAAAATCCATTGCTTGTCTTTTTCCACGTAGGAAACCCGTGTACTGTTCTTGATGGTATTGGCCAACTTCATGAATCCCAGATCGTTGAATTCCAATCCGGGAGTGCGCAGTACAATTTCCTCATTATAACGCCAATGCCCTTTGCTTCCCTTGCCGATTCTGAAATAGGCACCCGCTCCGCTCAACCTTGTGCTTGTTGTATCGTAGTGTAGCCCGCTTCCCGGCCTTTGATAATACCTTGCCGAGGAGGACTGCAACCGGCTTATAGCTTCCTCATCCCCTCCAATGTGGCTCCCGATGGCCTTGAATTCCATGAAATATTTCCGGTCCGCCCAATATTTTGTAAAATCGAGTCCCACACTTAACGCATCGCGCCCCAAAAAATTCAGGTGCTCATCCCTGATGACACGGTGGGTGTGCGTAACAATCCCGCCCAGGATGGTATTTCCGCGGTCAAAATCTTTCTGAAAACGGCCTACCAGGTAATTGGCCAACGGTTCCACTGTTTGTGTGGAATCAACACCGTCCTGGTATATGTTGGCATTGGCCTTCAAAGTAACTGCCTCCAGGATCCCCACAGAGACACCGTTGGCCGTTCTGCCGGAAATCTTGGCAGCTCCGCCGATGGTGGTAAACTCGGGCATTCGCATCATTTCCGCCCCGGGATGGAAAGAAGGGGCATGCCCTATCCTGCGGGAGTAGAACAAGTCATCTCCGTCAAAATCAAAAGCAAAAATATTGTTTCCTTCAATAAAGAAAGGTCGTTTTTCCTCAAAATACGTTTCAAAAGCAGAAAGGTTCATTACTGAAGGATCGGCCTCAACCTGTCCGAAATCGGGATTGATGGTGGCATCCAGGGTAAAATTGTTTGATAGACCAATCTTGGCGTCCAGGCCGGCCCGGCCGCCAAAACGGATCCCCTTGGCGTACGGATTCCCGGGTACATTTTCGCTGGTGCTTATGCCACCGGAAACATACGGCGATAATTCAATGCGGCGGTTCCTGGGCAATCCGTCAAGGCCATGCAATTCTCCGTAAGTATATACGACTCCTGTTCCGTCGTTGGCCACCAGTTTCCAGTGATCCTCTTCCTGCAGACGGTTTATGAAACGCCAGGAATCAAACCCCCATACCTGCCCGGGGTCCGGACTGTAACGCAACTGGCTCAGGGGAATCTCAAACTCGGCAGTCCAGGCATTCTCTTCATAAGCGACTTTGACGTACCAGACGGCATCCCAGTTTACATCCCAGCCCCCGTCGGAATGCCATACATCCAATTTTTGACCGGCCGAGGTAACGTTGAACTCAAATGCAGTGCGACGGTCATGGTAACTGTCAAACATGATGCCCACAATGTCTCCCAGAAAATTATCACGACGACCCAGACGTTTGGTCATTTTATCCATGTCGTCATAAGACCGGATGGCTACAAAAATGCTTTTATTGTTGTACAACACCTTCAGGTCGGTCCTGTAAGACGGCGAACTGTTGTAGACCGGGACAAATTGCTTGTAATCCGTTTGCCATTCACCTGTTTCCCAGCAGGCATCATCCAGTTTTCCGTCAATAACGGGAGGAGTCTCAATGCGTTGTGTCGTATATATCCTGTCAGGTATGGTATCCCCTGCAGGGATGGGATTTCCGGCAATTACGGAATTTCCGGCATATACCCTTGGAAAAAAGAGTACTGCAAACAGCAGGAATAGAAAAGCTCTTATAACAAGTTGTCTGCACATGAGATGTTTATTAATGCTGCGATTATTAATGCTGCGATTATTAAGGTTGCGATCTATTCATGGTTTTTTTGGTCAGCCATTTTCGAACAGGTACGTCGTATATTTTAAAGAGAACGTAAGCCAGAACTATTGAGAGCACAAAATAAAGCAAAGCCATAGGTAATGAAGCAACCAGGGATACTCTGCTTTTGCTTACCCAGGCCATGAAAAGATACATCAGCGGATAATGAATGATGTAAATGGGGTATGAAATATCCCCCAGGAAACGACATAATTTTGTGGCAAAACGTCCTTTTACTTCCCCGCTGGCTCCCATGTATACAATCAGAGGGAAAAGCACGATCACACTCACAGCAATGTAAAGACCGTTTATCCAGATGTGTTCGGTGCCTCCCAGCCTGGGTACGGACAAAACAGTCACCAGGAGAATACTGCACCAGAGAAAGGCATTTTTCACACTGCCGGGTTTGACAATTCTTGAAAGCAACAACCCGGCAAAAAACGGGTAGAGCAATCGGGTAAATCCAATGCGCAACTGTAACGGGTCCAGGGCCCATCCGCCAATTATATCTCCCCTTGTTACCGCCAGGTGAACCAATGCTGCGCCTGTAACCAGGGCCAGTCCGGCCAGCACTTTATTGGAAAATTTCCGGATGAACAACGCATATAATATATTGGCTATGTATTCAAAAAACAAAGTCCATGCAGGCCCGTTGGTAGGATACATTTCATTCCAGGCCCTGATATCCAGAGACGGACCTACGGGCACTAGGGCAAATCCTAAAACAGTGACTAACAGCAGTTTCCATACCGGAATTTCACTTATTCCCGGAAAATAGGGACTGGCTTGAAAAAAGAAGGTAATGCCCCCAATGAGCATTCCCACAATGATCATGGGGTGCAAACGGATTAACCGGCGTTTAAAAAAGCTTCCTAAACTCATCTTATTCCAGCGGTCATCGTATGCGTATCCGATAACAAAACCGGAAAGCACAAAGAAAAAATCCACAGCCAGGTAACCGTGATTGATGATCTGAAGATGATTGTTCCCGAAAGTAAACGTTTCCAGTAAATGAAAAAGGACAACTACCAATGCGGCAACGCCTCGTAAGGCATCCAGTATGATATAATGTTTTTTGGTGTCTTTAAAAGCAACAGAAGAGCCAGGATTCATAATTAAGGGGGTTTTGGAAAAGGCAAAAATAATGAATATCTGTTTATAACCGGTACGTTCTTTTATAAATGAGTATGGCTATTTTAAGTTCTTCGGGATTTTCCAGAAACGGGAAATGCTTAACATCGCTCTTGTATAGCATCATTTTCGGGAACTTTACACCCTTGTAATGTTCAGGGCCAACAGGCCAGTCTTTGGTTCCGTAAAAGAACAACACCGGGACCTCTACTTTTTCTGTAAGATCCCTGTAGTCTTTCCAAAAATCCTCTATAAACATCGCTTTATTACCAAAATCGCCGTTCCAGTTGGGAAATCCACTGTAGGTGTCGTTGGTTCGTTGTTCATCTTCCGGAGAGGCATACATCAATTTCCACCTCACACCCTGTTCATCCAGTAAGCGGGATACTTCCATAAGCCTGCTCATTAACGTATCTGGTGTGAATGTCTGTACAGGCTTATAGGCCGATCCTGTAATTTCCGCAGCTTTTTGGAGCCAGCTTTTCCCAAAACTGTCCTGCATGCTCAGGGTGCAATTGATCATCATCATGCCCATAATATTCTGCGGATGCTTTTCCCAATAGCCCATTTGCAAAATGCCTCCGAACGAATGCCCCAATGTCAGCCATTGACTGATCCCCAAGGCCTCCCGTATCTCTTCAAAATCACGGACCATTCTGTCCATGGAAAAGTTACCGTCTTCCGGACTGGTAGATCGTCCCACGCCTCTCTGGTCCAGGTATATCATTTGGAAATTTTCTTCCAGGAACTCCCCAAAAAATTGTTCCAGCCAGTAACTGCCAGATCCCGGTCCTCCGTGCAGATACAAACACGGTGTTCCGTTCCCTTTTACATTTACATACAAACTTACACCGTCCGAAGTCAGTATGGTTTTTTCCTGTGCCTTCAGGGCAAACCCTGACAACAACAGTAGCACGGCAAATACGATCTTTTTCATAATGATCTTTATATAATACTACCCTCAAATCTAAGAAAAAACCGGGAAAATTGGTTTAGTAACCATTTCCCGGTCTTTAATTTGCCTTTTCTTTGCCTTTACTTTGTCTTTACTTTCTGTCGCAGCCGATCTCTTTGTTAGTCAGGCCTTCAGATTCTGGGTTTCACAATTATGCGGATGATCAGAGAGGCAAAATAGATCAGGCCGCCGTAAATAGTGGTAATAAGAGCGACTTTCATCCCGCCGGCCATTAGGCTAAAAGAAATGTCACTCACTTGTTCAATAACACCAAATGCCTGCTGCATGCCAATAAGTGTGCCCAGAATTCCGGTGATCAGGGCCATCAGCCCTATTTCTTTTACCCAGGCAGGCGCTTTCCATGCCGCAATTAACAAAAAAACAAGTTCCAGGGTCAAAATCCCCATAAAAATGGGACCTCCTTCAATGAAAAGTTTTAACATAATGATTTGTTTTATTAGTTGATGTAAAATTACCTCCATAAGGGGAAAATACCATGGTAGAAACCAGTCTGTCTGATGTCAAATCCATTCATTCGGCTTTTGAAAACATCAGGCAAGTTTGAAATCCGTTGGAAATACGTATTTTTAGAGTATGAAAAGGTATTTCAGTATAGGATACTGGCTGGTTGTAGTGTTGTTAATGAGCTTGATTTTTGTCAGTATCGTGGACAGTTATTCAAAGGCACTTTTATTTGCCATTATGTTCCTGCCCGGAGCCTTGCTGGTCAAATTCTTCATGAAAGACCTTTCTTTTGAAAACAGAATTAAGGGCATTCTGCACAGTTGCTGCCTGGCATTGGCAACCCTGCTGATTGAGTACCTGGGAATTATTTTCTCCAGCTGGTACCTGTTCAAAATCTCCCCCGGCAGCCTGCCCGACCTGATCTTCAATCCGGTTCTGATATGGTTGTTGTTGGCCGCATTTATTGCATTGGAACGTATCATTGAACATTATTTGGTAAAAACTATTCCACCTTTAGAGTTCATCACATTTACCTCTGAACGGAAAAAGATCTCGGTCAGAATAGACTCCATAATGTTGGTGGAATCAAGGGATTCGGAAGTCCTGATCCGCATGACTGACCAATCGGTTTATCGCACCAAAATGAAAATCTCCCAATGGGAATCGGTCCTTGACGAACGTTTTCTACGGGTGCACCGCTCCTACCTGGTAAACCTGAAACACATAAGCCACACTACGGCCAATGAAGTTACCGTTGGAGATTACACCATTGAAGTATCCCGCAAATACAGGGACGCTTTCCGGCAGGCCACTCAGATTCGTCCCTGATCAACCTGGTTTTCCGGCTTTCATCCACATATAAGGCCCTTTTTGTGGAGAAACTTCGGATTTTCCGGCTTTCATCCACATATAGGCCAGTTTCTGTGGACAAACTTGCGAATTTCTGCCTTCCATCCACATATAGGGCTGTTTCTGTGGAGGAACTTTCGTTTTTCCGCAACTCATCCACATATAAGGCCCTTTTTGTGGAGAAACTGCAAATTTTCCGCGACTCATCCACATATAGGCCAGTTTCTGTGGAGGAACTTCGGATTTTCCGGCTTTCATCCACATATAAGGCCCTTTTTGTGGAGAAACTGCAAATTTTCCGCGACTCATCCACATATAGGGCTGTTTCTGTGGAGGAACTTTCGTTTTTCCGCAACTCATCCACATATAAGGCCGTTTCTGTGGACAAACCTGCGAATTTCCGGCTTTCATCCACATATAAGGCCCTTTCTGTGGAGGAACATTCGTTTTTTCGCAACTCATCCACATATAAGGCTGTTTCTGTGGACAAACTTGCGAATTTCTGCCTTCCATCCACATATAGGGCTGTTTCTGTGGAGGAACATTCGTTTTTCCGCAACTCATCCACATATAAGGCCCTTTTTGTGGAGAAACTGCAAATTTTCCGCGACTCATCCACATATAAGGCCGTTTCTGTGGACAAACCTGCGAATTTCCTGCTTTCATCCACATATAAGCCCCTTTCTGTGGAGGAACTTCGGATTTTCCGCCGTTCATCCACATATAGAGCTGTTTTTGTGGAGGAACCTGTGTTTTTGCGGCAGGCTGGCTGGCAGGCTGGCTGGAAAGAAGGCTGGCTGACTGGCTGGCTGGAAAGAAGGCTGGCAGGTTGGCAGACTGGCAGGCCCTGCGCATTGCCTCTATTCCCTTGTAACTAGTTTGAAGTGCAGAAGTGTGGGTTTTTCGCCAATATAGGGTCCGCCCCAGTCTGTTTCGTCTCCATTCAGGATACGGATCATCTGATATTCGTCGTTTTGGTAATAACCTTCGGTAACTTCCAGATATTGCCAGGCCTTCCCTTCGTTTTCGCGTATAGGGTTGAACGTGAAACGGCAGGTGGTCCCAACTGCCATGAATTCGTCTTCACCCAGTTTGATGATCATGGCTTTTCCTGTGCGGTTTTCAGGGAGCGGATCCTGACGAAGGTCCAGTCTTTGTCCACGGCCGAAAATGATTACGGCTTCCCAGTTGCCCAGGTCTATACGCTTTGTCTGTCCGCCTTCTTCGGGTTCCACTACAGACTGGATGCGGCCTTCATAACTCCATTGAGCCAGTTTACCGGCCATGGGAGCAAGCAACTTGTATTCCATGAACAAAGGATCAGAAAGGTCATCAACAGCTCCACCACCATCTACGGTTCCGCCACCATCAACGACTCCGCCCCCATCAACAGTCCTGCCCCCATTGGCAACTCCCGCCCAACGGGTGTCAATTCCAAACGGGGCAAAGCCAATTCCATTTTCTATGACTTTGTAAAGGTACTTCAAATGGCCTCCGGTCTCGGGTACCATCAATGCGTTATCGGGACGGGCGTATAAATCTATCACTTTCAATACCGTTTCATCCCCGCGCAGATAAATGTCAGGAGCCACAAAATCTATGGAAGGAGCTGCCGCTTTCCATATGGGAATAACGTTGTCTGTGGGACCACCACTTTCATAGTGGGTTGCGGGAGGGTTGGTCAACGGATCACGCAAAGCCGCATTCACATACATGGGCAGCGGATTGACTGCTTTCCCGGCAGCGGCCACATATTCAATGTAACGAGCCACGGACCAGGCATGGAAATACTCATCGGCATGGGTGCCAAAGACTTCTTCCCACGTTCCCCGCGCACCGGCAGGAACGTTCAATTGCGCCAACAACTCGGCTTGAAGCAATGCCTCGGGAACGGATTGTTCAAAAAGCTGCTGCGCTGCAGGGGAATAATCGCGCACACTGCCCCAGGAGCCGGGCTCGTTCTGTACCTGCACCAAAATCACGGTGTGCTGCGGATCAGCTTCTTTCAGATAGGCCATAAACTCGGCAAAAGCCTTTGCATCGGCTTCCATGGCGGCTGTGGCATGCGGAGAAGGTGAATCCACCGGTTGGCCGTCTTTTCCAATAATATTGGGATACGTCTGCGGGGCCTTTTTCATCCACTGGGGCATGTAGTGGTTGCTACCGTTTTTCCAGGTGGCAAACCACAGCAACACCAGGCGCACATCCCTTTCCCTGGCCTGATCCAGCACCATTTGAATCATGGAGTAGTCAAATTTTCCGGGTTCGGGTTCAAACTGTTCCCAGTAGATTGGAATCTCAAGCGTGTTGGCATGCATGCCTTCAATCACGTTCCATACACCGGGCAGCATTTTGGGCCATGTGGAAGAATTGGCAGATTGACCGCCAAAAACAAAGAATGGTTCTCCGTCTACCAATAGTGCATAACGCCCATTGTTTTCAATAATTTCAGGCATTTCCGCCTCCTCTGCCGGCGAGCAGGAAACAGCCGGGCTTAGAAGCACTAAAATAGCAAGTGCGTATATCAAACGGACTTTTCGGATAATTAAGTGTTGCATATTATTTGATTGATTTAGTGTACAACGTACACTTGATTCTTTTGGCTCATTATCAGCTACTTACAATTTTTCACCCCCGGGGGGTTGATTTTCGCAACTCTCTGAATTTCAGCCTAATGAACAATGTGTACCGCGTACTTTGTTTGCGATAATTTCTCCCAGGCCCCCCTGGTAAAATCGGGAACGCGTACCGGGCAGCCGTCATTTGCTACCGATGTCCGGGAAAGTTCAATGATGGCACTCCATTCGGCAGCATCATAGACATCCATATCCAGAGGGAGTCCGTTGCGAAGGCAATAAATCAGCCGGTAGTCCATAATGAAATCCATGCCGCCGTGACCGCCGACTTCCCGGGCCTTCTGCCCCACTTCCTTCACAATAGGATGTTGGTAAAGAGTAAGTACCGAATCTAACGCTTTGTCTGCCAGAAAACGGTGTCCGTCGGGTTCCAGCGCGATCCCGGGTCTTGGGTATTTCTGAGCGTATCCTTTGGTGCCGCTAATTGTATGGAGGCGGCTGTACGGCCGGGGACTGGTTACGTCGTGCTGCAGCATGATTGTTTTTCCCTTGACGGTTCTGATTACCGAGGTGTTCATGTCTCCGTTCAGGTACGTTGTTTTTGCATATTCGGATTCTTCTCCGAACTTTTCCTTTGCATAGGCGGTCATTCCAAATTGTGCCGAGGATACCGAAACCAGGTAGTCCATCCGGTCTCCGCGGTGAATATTGAGTAGGTGAGCGATGGGCCCGAGTCCGTGGGTGGGATAAAGATTTCCGTTTTCCAGCATGTTGTGTTCCAGGCGCCACATGTTCCAGTACCCGGTGGTGTCGTTGAAATTCAAAAACCGCAGATCATGAATGTAAGCGCCCTCGGTATGCACGATCTCTCCGAACACATCCTGTTGCGCCATGTTCAGCGTAGCCATCTCGAAGAAATCATAATTGCAGTTCTCCAACTGGATACAATGGCGGCGCGTCTTCTCTGCCGTATTGACCAACTGCCAGCACTCGTCTATGGTCAGCGCAGCAGGCACCTCCAGGGCCACGTGCTTGCCTTGCTCCATGGCATAAACCCCTATTGGCGTATGGAGATCCCAATGCGTACAAACGTAGATCAGATCCACATCATCCCGTTCACATACCCTCTTCCAGTCTTCGGGACCGGTATAGGTGTCCGCCCGGGCAAATCCCCTTTTCGCAAGTATTTCATTGGCCCGTTCCACATTCTCCGGCACCACATCACACAGCGCCACCACCTGGACACCTTCCAGGTAAGTATACCGGTGAACAGCACCTGACCCCCTCATTCCCAGTCCAATAAAGGCAATGCGTACCGTATCCAGGGGTTCGCACCTAAGCTCCAGGACATCCGTAGTACCGGCCGGCCTGGGTGGCTCGGGAAAGGTTATCATTTGGGGGCTATTGTTGCATGATAACAGAAGGCCCGCCATAAAGAGTGCCGATGCAATAGAGGTAAAGCGTTTCATAATTCAAAATTTTACCTCAAAGATGGCGAAAATTTAGGGAACGACGTACCCTATTTCACCACCACGCTCACCGGAGTGACATGCTGCAAATTATCACTAACCGGGCACCTGTCTTCAATGGCTTTTGCCCATTTTTCCAGGGTTGCTTGATCGGCATCTGTATCGGGTTTCAAAACAACTGAGATTTCTTTAAATCCTGCGCGTTCTTCAAAGCTTTGTCCAAACAAACGTGCCGGATTAAGGGGACCACTGATATCAATCTTAACACCTCTCAATGTCATGTTCAATTCTTTGGCAACTACGTGTGCCATCACGTTCAGACATCCTGCAAATGCTCCCAGAACATATTCTACAGGATTGGGACCGTCATTGGTTCCACCCAGTTCGGCTGGTTCATCAATTACTATTTCAAAATTGCGTGCCTTGACAACAGTCTTTGTAGCATTTTCACTTTGGGCGCTTACCCTTACTTTCATATCTGCCATAATAGTATTTTAAATGATTAATAAACAAAATTATACATAATATATGCCATAGTAGAAAAAGACAATATGCAATTTTTCATCAGAAAATATGTAATATTACATGTTTTTAATTCAATCCGAATAAGTATGAAAACCACCCTTGATTATCCTTGGGCAACTCCTCTGAAAGAAGAAGAATTGTACGAACTGATAGGATCGTCTGTGATTCTGGATTACAATAAATACGATGTCATAATCAAACAGGGATCTTTGGCTTCCCAGATCATGATACTGGAAGAAGGGATGGTGAAGCTGAATTTCCTGGAGAGCGGAAAAGACACCACTTTCGGTTTTGGGATCAAGGGCGATTTTATTGGTCTTATGTGTTCATTTGTAAAAAAGAGACTGGATTTTTCAGCCGTAGCCATCACTTCCTGCAAAATCAGGGTTTTTGACAGGAATGTATTTGAAAAGCTGATAGAACAAAACGGAAAGTTCGCTCTGAACATTGTCACCATGATGTCTGAAATGATCAATTTCACTGTTCACAAACTGATCACATTAAAACACAGGAATGCCGGCGGATCACTGGCCACATTATTGCTGAACCTTATTCGGGTTTTTGACGAACACCAGCTTATCATTCCATTTACCCGGGAAGAGATGGCCCATACGCTGGGCTATTCCAAAGAAAGCATCATTAACACCCTGTCAGACTTCCAGAAAGACAATATTATTTCCATTTCCGGCAAAAATCTTGAAATCCTGGACAAAAAAGCATTGGAGACAATTGCCGAGAAGGGCTAGGAGTGCTTGCCACCAAATCTTCAACGAAGCCCTATTTCATTAACCACTATTACCCCTTCAGGTATAAGGTCAAAAATGAAACTGAGTCCAGTTATATGCTCAACGTCAAAGTCGGGATGTTCCGCTGCATAGCGTTCCAGGGGAAATGAATACGTCTGGAGGACGGTTTCCCATTCCGCCTGCCGTTGCATAAATTTTAGTTTGGTCATTTTGCGTTTAAGCGGGTGTTGCAGCGGGGCAAAATCACTGAGCGGAAATTCCAAAACAGAACCGTCCCGGTCGGTCAGGCGGATAGTGAAGTCAATGAAAGGTTTGTCGGTCTCAGCCAGAGCTAAACTGTCAGATACAACATTTGTTAAAGTGTCATTTGCAGCATTTTCAATATTTTCGTCGTTTTCACCAACCAGTTCATCTTTAGTATCTTTCTCATTTTCTGCACCTTCTCCGGCATCTTCCCCACTACTTTCACCTTTATCTACCTTCGCATCTTCCGATCCGGGTGGGTTGGCTTTTTCGTCCAACTCGGCAAGGGAAAATGTAAGGATGGATTGCTGATCTGCGTTCAGGGCTCCTTCCGGCCAGGTTATGTGGTATGCAGGGGCCAGGGTGTCGCTTTTGGTTGTATTCCAACCCAGGAAGAGGGCACGGGTGTCGCTGTCTCCCCAGCTTAAGTGAAGGGCCTGTTCGCGCCAGATGCTCAGATCCTCTGCAAAGGCACGGCTTCGCGCTAAAGTAGCTGTGGTCAGGTCCAGATCCTCGGCAAATGTGCCTAAAGAAAGTGTGCCCGGCTGACGGTACTGACTCAGGTATACGGTTTCCGGAAGCCAGTGCCGTGCATAACGGTAATCCGTGAACATGGGACGCAGTTCTTCTTTTCCCAACAACGTTGCATCCAGGAAAGCCCCGATATACGTTTTGGATATGATTTGCTGGTCTTCCTGCGGCATAAGCTGTTTCAGGTTGTAAAAATTGATGCTTGGAGAAGAAAAATCGGTACGGCCCCAACTGCTGTTAAACTGTCCGTGGTTGGCACCCCAAATGTACAGGCCGGCGGCAAATCCGTCGAATCCTTCTGTAAAAGTAAGCCGGTTGAACTGGCGCATCCCCTGGTAGGAAGATACATCGGCATCGTGCGAGCCCTGCAGTACCAGGTAATTAACATCAGTCAGCGGAGTACGCATACGGCCCGGCTGGTACTGCCCGTCACAGGGCGCAATGGCAATCACGGAGCGTATGTTGAAATTGAAATCAAAAACTTCGTTGGCATCGTCGGGATAATAGGGCAACCGGTTAAACAACGCGGCATGAGCGACCGATTCACCACCCCGAGAATGTCCTATCAAAGCAATCCGGTCCATATCCACTTTCCCGCAGAAAGGATTGTCCTCTGAACGGTTCCATTCACGCCAGACTTCCAGGTGCTTGAGCAGCAACCATCCGCGAACGTTGTTTTCACCGCGTAATCCCTTGGGTATGTCAAAATAAGCACCATTCAGAAAATTTTCATCTACGGATGCCAAAATATATCCTTTGGAGGCCAGCAATTGACCCAGGTATTCGTATCCCGGATCTGAATAATCATGTGCCGAGTGGTTTCCGTGCACAATCAGCACCAGCGGAAAAGGCCCTTCCCCATTGGGATACCACACCTGCGCATTCAAAGGCAGGGAATCCTTTTCAAAACCGAAGTACCAGGTGCGCATTTTCCCGCTAAATCCCTTCCAGGAATCCAGGAACACAGATCCGTCAACCGGTTGTGTGATCAGGCTCGCCTCCTCTCCGTAGATCTGCCTGTGTCTGTCCTTCCCGCTCCCGTATGTTAGGTATTCCACCCGGAACGTTCCCGGTTCGCCCGGATGGCTGACGTCCAGTACGGGAGGCATGTTTTGGGCCGAGTTGGCCGCAGAGAGGGGCGTGTCTACGGGTTTCCCGGGGTAAAGCATCCACGCAAAACCGCCCGCAATTCCTGTCACTCCTATGACCAGACATGCTATAGAGAGTGCCTTCCGGAAACGTTTATTCCCTGACCAGGTTTTTCCAAATTGCACCAGGGCCCCTCCCACAAGCATACAACTGACAGCAATTGTGAAATAGACCAGTAATGTTCCCGGCAATTTTTGGTTGTAAAACATAATAACGACAGGAATACCGCTTGCAAATGCAGTAAACAGCCAAAAATTCAATTTGGCCAACCCTTTTATAAGAAAAACTACCAGTGTAGCCCCAGCAAAAGAGAACAGCAGGAGCGATAAAGTCAGAATAAGGGTTGTAAGCCAACCTATGGTTTTAATATCTGCAAAAGCGGGAATGCTCAATGCCAAGGCAAAACCAATAAATATAGCAATTGCTGCAGCCTTAAAGGTTTTAGATTTTTCCTTCATAATAGTGTCAGGTTATAAGTAGGTGAATTATTTCCAAATATATAATAAAACGGATAACCTGACCGTTTTGTTGCATCACTACCGGTATTTTTTCAGAGCCCGTTGCAGAGTTTGCTGAATTTTGTCTGCCAGCCAGGCCGGTTCCAGAACCTTAACGGTGTCTCCGTGCATGAGGATTTCCTGGGTCAGTTCGTAATTGGGTATGACACGTAGTGATATGCGGCATTCTTCTTTGTTGTCAACAAGTACTTTCTGTGATTTGTGCAAGGGAAGCGTTTTGATATATTTTCCTTGTGTATGGGTAAAAGACAATATCACATCCTGTACTGTATTTTGTGAGAACATCAGACCAATGGTATGGTCAAAAAGGCAAGCGGGATCCAGGGTTGGGTCCGGTTTGAACGTTTCTGTCATTATCTCCAGATCCAGGACACGGTCAATACCGAATATTCTGAGTTCTTTGGTCCCGGCCACAATTCCTATGACATACCATCTGTTTAGGTATTCCCTTAGAAGGTAAGGTTTTAATTTATATGCGGTTACTTTTTCCGTTTGGAAATTGTAATGATTGAAGCTTATTTTCCTGTTTTCAATTACGGCTTTTAAAAGCGGTTTCAGGTTTTCAATTCCTTTGAGACCGCCACCTGTATCGAACGATATATGCTTTAAAGCATCCTTGCTTTCCATAAGGCTTTCGGTAAGCAGCTCCGCCGTATTGACGATCTCCAGGAAATGAAAGAATGATTCCACATTCAGGCTATTGTCATAGTCAATGCAATATCCCCTCCGGATCCTGTCGTATTTAATTTCTATTCCAAACTCACAACGGATCTGCTCAATATCACGCTGGATAGTACGATCTCCTACCTGGAATCCCTGTGCAAAAAGAAAATCTTTGATCTGTCTGAAAGTTGGATAATGCCCGCATTTGATTTTTTCAATAATCAGGCTGTAGCGTCTGATTTCTCCGTGTTTTGACATTTTGGTGCGATTTTATGCTAATATAATCAACTTTTGCCTAAAAATTCAGAATTGAAGGAATACCAGACCCTTCAGCTTTTTCAAGATTGCCGGATCCGGAAGGTAACAGCAATCCGGAGAATGTCCGTTCGTGCTTTTCCCGGGATAATACATTACCGTCCAGAATCTTGATTTGTTAAGGGTAACCGCTACCCTGACAGAGGATTCATTCTCTGAAACGGAGTTGGTAAAGTAATAATATTCACCTTCCGTGATAACAGGCCGGTACCTCTCTACCAGGTATGCCGCCAACGATTTGGTACAGGAAGAACGGACAAGTACCCCGACCCCGGATAATCTGTCATCCTCAAATACATACATCACATAAGGTGCCGTCATGGAAAAATTGGCATAAACAACACCATCTTTTATGTATCTGTCCGGTAATCCAAGACGTTCTATCACTCGGGTTCTTGATAATCCGAAATCCAGGACAGGATCAGGGTAAAGATCAGATAAAGACTCTGCAGGCAAGGTATCTGCCGGAATCAGGGTTATTTCAACACCGGGCTGCTGTTCATCCCTGCTTCCGGGAAAATCCGGGGTTTCACCGGGTGTGCAGGATACCAGAAAGAAAATTAAAGCAAATAAAAAGACAGGTTTCTTCATGGTTCAAAAATGGAGAACCACTACGTCATAATGCGTCGTAATTGAAATTTATTTGAATTTCAAGATAAGTCTTTAATCATCGTAACAGATTCTCCCTCTGTTCCCACCGTATAAAATCCGGCTTTCCTATACATTTCATACGCATAGTTCAACGTATCCACACTTAAGGAAACCTGCCGGTAACCGTTACGTGCAAGTCTGTCCAGCATAGCTTTAAGTAAAAGCGTCCCCACGCCCTGCTTTCGGTATGATTGCAAAACAGACATGGCAATTTCCGGGGTATCGGAGTCTACAAAACCGAATCCTTTTTCATTTTCCGGAAATAGTCTGGACCAAATAGCTCCTATGATCTTGTTTTCATGTTGTAGTACCAGGCAAAAATCTGATTGTTTCCCGAAATCCTTAATATACACCGCGATTTTAGGCAATTTTAAGATTTCCCTTCCGGGCCTTTCCTTTCCTTCAGGAATAAAAACCGCCTGGTACAGGAATTCCTCCAGCAGAGGGATCTCATGCTTTTCGATCTCACGAACTATCATATCCAAGGAATAAAAATACAACACCATGCAAAGCTAGGCTTTTAGAACGTATTATCCTTCAGTTATTCATCGAAAAAAGCTTCAATCCTGTCTATGATGTTTTGTTGCAGATTCCTGTACCAGAATGAATAATCAAAACGATGGTAGACACCTTCATCATAAGGACCAATTACAAGGTTTTCCCCTACGGGTATCGTTGTAGTCAAGGCCCCGTTTATAAGATCTATCCGGGCTCCGCAATAATTGGCTCCTTCACGGACAAAGTTTCCTGTTTCATCGTTGAAAAATACGGCACCCATGTTCTCAGATGCCGGTGCCGGGGTATCATCCGTTCTCCAATTAAGCGGATTGATGCAATGAGCGCCTTCCATCAACATGGGACCTCCCTCTGAAGTGACGGATTGTGTATTGAATGTTATAACAACACCTACATCCGTCGCATTTTGTGCAGCCGTCAAACCGGCGGCAGACAGGTCGGCATCGGTCACCGTATAGCCTATCAAATAAGCAGCTACCAGGCGGTCACGCAGTTGAGGGTTGTTGCCAAAGCGGTTTTTGATCAATTCAATTAAAGCCATTGTTCCCTGGCTGTGTCCTGCGATTATAAACGGCCTGCCGTTATTCAAATACGCTATGTAATAATCAAAAGCAGCCATAACATCCGCGGCTCCCTGCTTGAATTCGTCTGTATCGGTTGCCAGTCCTCCTTGCGACATATCAACTTTTGTGGACATCTGCCTGTAATAAGGCGCAAAAATATTAGCGGCACACCTGAATACACTTGCCTGTGCATTGTAGATCCCAATAGCCAGTGACCGTTCTGCCGGATCTGTTATATCCATGGCCCCGGTTTCATTACTGCTGACGGTAGGATATACATAGAAAACATCTACGGTTTTGTTCAGAGTAGGTATAGATATCCAGTTTTCATTCTTACTGTAATCTACCGGTGTAACTTCCGGAACAATCGTGTCCATAATGCATCCGGACAAAACCGTAGACAAGGATGCCAGGATAAATACCATAACGGCTTTAGAAGTATAGTGATTTTTCATTATACAAAGATGAACAGGCTTCCTGTCTTATTCAACTTTTTGATGTCCCACTAAATGGATAATGTGTCCCATTGACTTCAATGATATGGAACCGGGGCCCATTTGTATTACCCGGCGGATTGTCCTATTTTTGTTAATTAGTCAATCCTTATAAAGCCCATAATTTTCAAGATTCACAGGAACAGGCTGTAGCGCCAGCCATCTTTCCCTTCTTCTGAATAATGAAACCACCATAGCCCATTTTTCGATGATACAGAAAAGGGCAAAAATGAGCTCCTTTTCCCGTTTTATGATCCAATGACGCAGGTTGTAGCCTGCTGCTGCCATCATCGTATTGATCGCATCCCCACGGGTCCCCTTCAAATAGTTCCGTAACATGCGGTGATCTTTCTTAAGATGTCCTATGACCGGCTCTATCCCGGCTCGTTGTCGGAACTTCCTGCGTGCCTTCTGTTTCTGGTAGTAACTTTGTTGCTTCTTCCCCGGTCCCGGAATCTCTATTTTTGTGCTCTCAACATACTTTTGTCCTCGGTATCCTCTGTCTACCAGTGCTACTCTTGGCCTATGTCCGGTGATCCGTTGTATCTGTTCCAACTGATCTGCCAGTGTATGTCCGTCATAGGGATTGCCCTCAAAGGCCATGGCTCCCACTACCAATCCGTCGACAGTCTTGGCTATCGAGGTTTTATTCCCATATTCATAGGGCTTTCCTTCTTTGCCCTTGGAGATACAAGCTACTTCCGGTTCATGTAAACTGTAGATCTTGTTCTTGTCATGCCTCTCCTGTGTGATTACTGCACAAAAGCGTAGCAGAAGATCTTTGTAGGGCGCCCGTTGTTCCGCCGTTAGTTTACGTGTCAGATCGTTCACCTGAGCCCTGGCTATGGTTCGTAACCTGCGTAACGCTTTCTGTCCTTCTTGCTTCCGCTTGGGATGATTCATAAAGCGCATCTTCAAGTTCAGCGTTTTGAGCTCCCTGGTGTAACTCCTGCGTAATACGATCCCTTCCTGGTCGGCTATCCGCTTGCACTGGTTGATTACTTTTTTGTATAACTTCCCATCCGTGGGATACGTGATGTTTTTCTCCTGGACCGTAGTATCTATTAAAACTTTTTTCACTTTTCCCTTTGTTTCTTTTCCTTCTTCCTCAAGATTCAATCGTATGCTTAAACCCAGCAGCTTCTCTGCCCCTTCTTTCCCTATTCTTTTGCGGAAGTGGACAAAGTCTGACGGATCAAAAGGATACCCTTTCTGGAATACTTTCTCTCCCGTAAAATATTGAAAATACGGACTGTCTCTCCATTGCGCCACCACCCGCTCATCGCTTAGATTATACAGGCTCTTGAGCAGCAGCAAACCGACCATCTTGCGTACCGGAACCCCGGGACGGCCGTTTTCTGAAAAATAACCGGCAAAATCTTGTTCCACACTTTCCCAATCTATGCGTTGGGCTAACCGGACCAGTTCATGTTCCATGTCTATGAAATTTACCAGTGGGGTCTGAAAAAAATCTAACTGGTGTGTTTGGGGTAGTTTTCCAACCATGTTTTTTTTGAATTTATTTGCAGAAATTTTACTCTAAAATACTCATTCCCTGCATATATCCCAAATGTTTTTGAACTTATTTTTGCTGACTATCAATGATTTAAATGCTTTTTAAGGGCCGACTAATTAACATTATGAAATGAATTCCAGAGCCGCATTTTTTTTCGCAATTCTATTGGTGATTCATCTGACCTTTGCCATTTTTCTTTTTCTGATAAGAAAGATTTTTCACAGAAAAGGGGTGGCTTACATAGCCTGGGCACTTCTTCTAAAAGCGATCCTTTCCCTGGGCCCGGCACTTCTCATGTTTGATGTGGACATATCCTGGAATGCATACGTAACCGGAATCGTAAAAGTCACTATACTCCCCTTTACATACTTATATTTCAAAATGCTTTCGGAAAACCACAAAGGCTTATCACGCAGAGACATGTGGCATTTCTTACCGACTGCTATAAGTATTGTCCTTACCCTGATAGTAGTTCCGGGTCATGCCCACGAGATTGTGGGTCAGCAGAACGAAACACTTGGTTCAACCATGAAGATGGTATGGGAAAACAACCTGCATCACAATATCCTGGCTGTTACAAGCCGGATTATATCGTTTGGTCAGGCAATCCTTTACTCGGCATGGATTGTTATCCTTTACAAAAAATACGTACGTGTTTTAAAAGAGAATTACTCTTTGATCTCGTATCATAATGCGTTATGGATCAAATGGGTCATTGTTATGATCTTATTGCAGGCATTTTTTGAAGGATTCGGATTGCTGGGCATCTACAATTTCCCATTCATGTTTCCGGCTGCATTTTCTTTCCAAATCGTTTATGCTTTCTTTTTCATTATTCATGCAACCATCCAAAAAGACCTAGCACCCATTTTTCATAATACCAACGAAACACCCCCGGCCCTGCAGGACGAAGAAACAAAACAGATTATTGAACGTTTCCAATCGGAAAAGATCTTTCTGAAACCCGATATATCCCTGGATGAGATGGCACGAAAACTGGGCGTATCCAAGAATAAACTCACACAAATGATTAAAGAAGCAGGATACGCTAATTTCTACGATTTCATCAATTCATACCGGGTAGAAGAAAGTAAAATCTTATTAGCCAAAATGCCTTCACATTATGTAATTGATGCCATCGTTGAACAGGCAGGTTTTAAATCCCGCTCAACTTTTTACAGGGTGTTTAAACAAACCACTGGAAAGACACCGGGAGAATATGCTTCACACACTTGATGCATTTCCATTTTTCTTATCTTTGTTTACACTTCTTAAAAAAACATGATGAGAATTACACCTAAATTTTTCACTGCCATTGCATTAGCAGTTTTATTCGTATTCCCGTTAACTCTGGATGCTCAGAAAAAAATGCCTAAAAAGTACAAGAATGCGCCGGACAAGACCATTGTTATTGTGACCAATTCTCCTGTCCAGGCATTTGACGAATCGGAATATCCAAATCTGAAATTTTATTATACCCCGGAAGAAATGCCCGATTTCCTTGTAAGGCTGCACAATGTGAAACCAATTCCAATGAAAGACGGGATAACCGGAATGGTAGTTGATAAAGAAGGTGTTGTTGTATATATCCGTGGATTCAACAATGCATTGGCAAAAAACAACGACAATACGGATGAGATGAGCTGGACCATCCTGACCGTTGCCGACAAAAAGGGCACGATTGGAGGATCAAAACCCATGGATGATTATCTGAAAGATTACGTAATAAAAGGAAAAAACGGCAAGAAAGACGATAAGAAAACATATACACCCGGAGAAGAACCGACATTTAAAGGTTGGGATAAAGGCAAAATTGAAGGCATGATCCTCCCTGATTTCACTTTGCTGACAAAGGATGGAAATGAAACTACTATAAAAGACATCCTCAACGGAGAACCTGCTTTCATAGTATTTACAAACATTTCTGAAGACGGGAAAGATGTGAGCCCCATGCTGTGGCATGTTGAGAACGTGTTGTACAATTATTTTCCTCCGCGAAGAAGGTAAATCACCCTGGTTTGGATTACGGTGGCCCGAACCTTTTAAACGCTTCTTCCATAATGAAAGCTGTTGCAGTAGCCCCGCAACGGGAACATCCTGCTTTCCTGACAGCCAGTAAGGCATCCAGAGTCCTGACACCTCCTGCCGCTTTAACCTTAACATCCGGTCCAACGTTTTTCCGCATCAATTCCAGGTTAGGAATGGTAGCCCCCGTATAAGAATATTTACCGTCAGAGCCTTTTACAAAACCAAAACCTGTAGAAGTTTTCACGTAATCGGCCCCGGCCCGGGTAGAAATCCTGCATAATTGAATGAGGTCTTCTTTTTTAGTAACGTAATCTGTTTCAAATATCACTTTGACGATGGCTCCGTTTATATGACAGACATCGGTAACGGATTCAATTTCATTTTTAATATACTCCCAATCTCCCTGTAAGGCTTTTCCAATATTGATCACCATGTCAATTTCAACAGCCCCGTCCTTGCAGGCGTTTAAGGCTTCGTAAACCTTTACATTGACGGCTGAATTCCCCGCAGGAAAACCTATCACACAGCCAACCAGCACATCAGAATTCTTTAACAAATCTGCGGCAAGTTTCACGGCGTAAGGTTTCACACAAACCGATGCAACATGATATTTTTCAGCCACTTCACACTCCCTTCGCAGATCATCATCTGTCATTGTAGGATGAAGGATAGAATGGTCAATCATTTTAGCCAGATCATAAACTTTTTGGTTCATAGCTGATTCCCTTTTTCAATTTAAGTAATTTCCGATCTTCACTATATACAGGTCATACCCGCCTTTGCCGCCCGGACGGTCAGAGGAAAACACCATCAGATCCATTCCCAGGACCTGGAACAATACAGGCCGGTACTCGTTATAAGGGGAATTAATGGTTGGGGCCAGTTTTATGGGCTCCAGCCAAGTGTCGTTGTACTTCTTGGCGTACCACAGATCGAAATTGCCGTCCCTGTTGGAAGCAAACACCATGAAGTCCCCGTATATATAAGGACATTTGTCATCATAGCCACTCGAAACAATCTCCTTTGTTATATGCGCAATATCCCCATTTATAAGCGATTGCTTTGAGATGGGCGAATTGTACTGCGCCGAATAAATGTCATAAGTCAACCCGTCCCTGTTGCTGCAAAAATAAATCTTCCGGTTTACTTCATCTATGCATGGATAAAGGTTGTCACCACCCTGGTTCAGACCTGCAACCGTTACCGGATCGCTTACCGTTTGCCCGGTCCCGTAATTCCAGCGGGTAAGCTCCACAAAACGGATTTCAAACACCTCTCCCGGATCTGTTGCGTACAGGAACAACATATCTTCCCTGGTCAGAAAACTGTGCGGCCCCAGCTCATCGTGCGGGGAATTTATCACAGGCAACAAGGCCGGGGCAGACGCAACGTATTCTTCGTTCCCCGTACTCAGATCCAGGATGTTGTGGTCTTCATGGTACGAAAAATCCAGCCTGCCGGCAACTATGTCGAATTCTCCTCCATAGGAGTTCCTGTTCGAGGAAAACCAGATCTCTGACCGTTCGTGAGGGAAAGGCAAATCTGAATTCCAATCGTCATATGCCGAGTTCAAAGCACCCAGGTTAACGGGCACTTCAGTAACTATGATATCAAATTTGTAGCTGACCGGATCGCAACCTGCCATAAGCAATAAGACAGGCAAAAAGAAAAATGATCTCATGGTGTCAATAAACTATATGCAAACCACAGCAGCGGAGCCTGCCCGTGCAGGTCTCCTGCCACGCGGGGACGTGTAAGGTAGTGATTAATATCCGTGCTTTGGCCTGTTCCCACACATACTTCCCGCAAAGTTCCGTCTTCATTCAAATATTTGCCGAGTCCTTTCCACGCCCGTTCAACCGCCTTGCCGTATGGCCGCCTGGGCAGCAATCCCCGCTTCACCCCCACCTGCATGGCATAGCCGAACATGGCACTGCCCGAGGTTTCCCTGAAGGACTCCGGGTGATCTATGAGCTGCCCCCAAAGACCATCCTCTCCCTGATAAAGCAACAATGCCTCCATCATGGCGCGGTACCCGGCCAGGATGGCAGGGTAATCCGGATCGCTCGCGGGCAACTCGGTCAACAACTCGGCAAGTCCCGAGGCCACCCATCCGTTTCCCCTTCCCCAGAAAAACGGACCTTCCGTGCCGTGGTAGAACAAGCCGTTGGGCTGCTGCAATTTTTCCAGGTACGCGGTCACCACTTTGGCAGCACGTTGCAAATACTCCGGTTGGCCGGTCACCCGGAAAGCCTGGATCTGCAGCGAGGCAATCATCCAGATATCGTCAATCCAATAACGCACCTGGCGCGTCAACCCATCCGGCAACGGATTCTCCCACTGCCCATCGGCATACCGCATCCCCTGCTCCCGGAACGCCGCGGCCATCCCCACCCGGCACAGCTCCAGCGGCAAAATGCCGTAAACATTCACATCCACGTGATTTGCCGAGTTGGGCACGGTATCTGTCCGCTCCAGCGCATACCTTTGCGCAAGCCTTGCAAGCAACGCCGAGTCTTTCAGCGCGCCCGCCAGCCGCACCGCCCCAAACCCTGCACAAGCCTCGGCATAATGAATACCAAAAACCAGTGAATTTTCTTCCATTCCAGGCTCCTGGTCCATTCGATCACTTCCGAATTCCAGACTTGTTTCTTTTTCCAGATCACTTCCGGATTCCTGACCTGCTTCCTTTTCCAGATCACTTCCGGATTCCAGATTCGTCACCTGCTCCTGATACAACAACATCATGAACTCCGGGCGCGAAAGCAACTCCTCTATCACCAGGCGCCCCGCCTCCTGCGGAGTATACAGTGCGCCCTCTTCCTTTGAAGTATTGCAGGACATCATTGTTAGACAAAGAAAGACAAGAGGCGAAAAAATCAGAAACGGGAACTTGCCGTGCCAAAAATTCTTCATACTTCATCCCTGTTTTTTAACCGGGCCACTCGTTCCTTGAGTGAACGCTGGTGCTCCTCGTCCGAGGTGTTGGGATCCTGCATACGAACGAACAATTCACAGGGAAGATTGGGGCATTGTCCGCAACTGATGTAGTTTTTGTCCACTATGGCGCATTTGAACAAAGGGCATATCCCCTCTGCAGTGTGTTCGGCTGCCCAAAAAGGGGCGCCTTTAACCCGGTAGCAACCGGCGCATTGCGTGCCGTAGAATTCACATTCGTTACACAGCAGGCCGCATGATGATAGGATTTGAGTCATGGCATTTTTACGTAAAGATATAAAAAGATAAAGGGTACGTCGTACACATTATTCTTTTGGCTGGTTTTCAGCCAGTTAAGAAAAACAACCCCCGGGGGGTCGTTTTTCTTAACTCTCTCATTTTGAGGGAAAAGAATAAAGTGTACGACGTACCCCTTCGAAAAATTGATTTGGTTGTTCCATCCATGGAAAATGTCCAGCATTTTTTAAAGGTAGCAATTTTGAGTTAGATAGTTCATAATGTAGGTGTTGAGCTACATACGGACCACAGATAAAATCATCCATGCCTACCACTATCAGTACGGGAATATCTATTTGAGGAAGGATATATTGCAAATTGTTTTCGCAATCATACCAGTACTTCTGTCCCAGGAAAGCGTCGTATGACAAACTTGTTTTCATCATTACCTCTTTGTTTTTCATAAAACTTTCAGTGGAAGAAAAATACATAGGCATTATTGCCCTTGTTCCGGTGATCCAATCTTCTTCATCACGAGGCTCTCTTGTGAAATATTCAGACGCTGCAGCAAACCACGATTCACTTTGTCTTTTCATCATCATTTTTTGCATTATTTCAGGTGGCGTATTGATCCCGCCAGATGCATCAATAAGAATAATGCCCCTGATTTTACCCGGGTGCCCGTGAGCATAATTCAAGACCATGGCACCACCTTTTGAATGTCCAATCAACCAAATCTCTTCTGCATGAATACTCTTTCGTACAGCTTCCAGATCGGACAAAATGTTTTTTGTGGTATAAGTTTCTATCGGAGGTCTGTCTGACTTTCCCGTTCCTCTGGTATCAACATATATCATGGTAAAGAAGGACTCCAGCTCACTCATACTGTTATAATAGAGCTCACTGCCGGGCCCCCATCCCGCTGACGGAAAGATACATACGGGTCCTTCGCCAGACACTTTATACCAAATTTTTACCCCGTGATTATCCACAACATATTCACCGTCATCAATCACAAATACACTGTCATCAATACAAGATGCACTGTCATAAATTCCAGATTCATTATCATGATATGTCGCTACAAGGGCACTGACCTGCCTGGTTTGATCAGATGCAATTGCTTTATAGCTATTCGCACCCAGACAAAGGAAAAAAAAGAATATTGTAAAAATTCTCATCACTAATAATATTTAAAATGTGCCGTTAGATGTTCATTATTAATGACGTTTATAATTTATTCTGGTTACAAACATTCAGATTGGATTTAGGGTACGTTGTACACATTGTTCTTTTGGCTGGTTTTCAGCCAGTTAAGAAAAACAACCCCCGGGGGGTCGTTTTTTTTAACTCCCTCATTTTGAGGGAAAAGAACAATGTGTACGACGTACCTTTTTTGCACAAAGCCAAACCAGGGCCCACAGGATTAACGAAAAGCATGTATAATAAACAAATAACGGCAATCCTCCTTCATTCAGATTCAGGATGAAGAGGATAAATGCCGTCAGGCTGGCATGCATCAATATAACCGGGGGCAGGCTTTTGGTTTGTTCGTGCAACCATACCAGGAGAACTCTGTAAGGGACCAAGACTGTGTAATGACAAAACAGTCCCGGAAGAAATAACGACCAATCCAGTTCCCCGCTCATATTTCCGCTTCCCCAGTATACTGGAAGAAAGTGCCATAAACCCCAAAAGAAACCCAGGATCAAACCGGATTTCACTACTCCGTAACGTTTTCGTAACTCTGGTGTGGCAAATCCCGTCCATCCGATTTCTTCAAAAAGCCCTCCTCCGAATAAACCGGTTAAAACACCTGTAATGACAATGCTTATTTTATCCGGTTGTGCAAATATCTTGGGATAATAAGCAGGGGAAAAGCATGACAGTATAAATAGTATCAGGGATAATGTCACCGGGACAAAAAACAGAGCAATAAGGTACCATTTTACAGGCACTTTCCACCGGAGGAATCTTGCCAGTAAGGAACGAAGTCCTTGTTTACCGTAAAGAAGGCCTGTAAAAACCACCCCCACAATTGGAGGTCCCAACAAAGTGGGGATCAGGGCAATGGGCCCTATGCTTTCAAATATATCGCTTGTTGCCGGCATGCCCAGAAAGATGGCAACCACAAATATTCCTGCCCAGGAAACAATAAAAGTGACCAGGAAATACGATAAAAGCGGATGTTGTTTTATGAAAGTCTTCATGCGAACGTCTTTAATTCTTCCATTACTTTCCGGGCCAGTTCTTTTGCTTTTACTTCATCCAGGCGATAGGCCTCGGTTTGTTCGCGGGTAGGTTTGGGGTCCGCGGGAAGCATCTCGGCAATCAAAAAATTTACCACAGCCGCGGGATCCTTGCCAAATCGTTTCTTCAGTTCTGCCGTCAGTTTGGTATTTGGGCCATCTGCGCCTCCGCTTATGGAGACAAACGCATACTGCTGTAGCCTTTTTCTGTGCTTTTTGACAGATGAGCGGAGCGGAGATGCCATTTGCCCCATCCATACCGGCCCCACAAAGACCACATTTTCGTAATCCCCCGGCTTTTCATTTGCTGCGATGACTTTTGGTGTTCTGTTAAGCATCATATCCATCCCAATGGAAAAGAAAGACTTTTCACCGGGCATAGTAATGGTTACGTGATCAGCAGATAATTCGGCAGCGACGGCTTCTGCCAGGGTTTGATTATTCCCTGTGCGTGAATAAGATATTACAACAGTTTTCATTGTTTTATTTTTTAACCAGGCTATCAGTATTTTATAAGATATTTCTTTCCCGGATCAAAGCATACCTGATTTCGTCATACAATTCTCCCTTTTTGCATATGGATTTTGTAAAAATCCCTTCCTTCCGGAATCCGCATTTTTCCAGGACTCTTTGTGAAGCTTTATTGTATTCGAAAATACCTGTATGGATCCGGACGATGTCCATGTTTTCAAACCCGTAACGTGTGATCAGTTTAACGGCTTTGGTGACTATGCCTTTATTCCAGAAAGGTTCTCCAATGAAATAACCAATCTCCGCACTTTTACGATACACATCTGAACCCGGCGTCAGACTGATATTCCCTACATAGTCGCCTTTATACTGTATGGCAAAAATGGTTTTGGGATCCTTTGCGGCAGCCATCTCCACAAACCTGACCGCATCATCCATGGTATATGGATTGGGAAAAGCATCTCTTAGATTACAGCTAACCTTTTCATTGTTAGCATATAAAGCCAGCTTAGGGATATCTGAAACTTCCAGCTCCCTGATAACGACATCACCATTTTTAGCAAGTATCATGATTGAAATGATTTAGGGTACGTCGTACACATTGTTCTTTTGGCTGAATTCCAGCTAGTTAAGAAAAACAACCCCCGGGGGGTCGTTTTTCTTAACTCCCTCATTCTGAGGGAAAAGAACAATGTGTACGTTGCACCCTTTTTGCATCAAAAAAATATGAACTCCTTCAGCCGACAATTCAACGGGAGACAGCCTTTGATAGTAAAGCTTCCATTCCCTTAACGGGGTAATGCTGTAGTGAAGTTCCTTTTCAAATCCGTTGTAATATTTTATAACCAGCTGATTATTTCCTTTTTGTAATGGCAAAAGCACGATTTCCTTCTGGTAGTTTACCCTTTCAGGCGAAAAATGAGCCTTGAGGTATTGGCCGTTCAATAATATATATACGGCATTCCCGCTCCCGATTTCAACCGCCCCATACTGTGCCCGGTCAGAAACAATCTCCTGCAAAAAGACCACGCTTTTGCGTTGCCCCAGAGGAAGCGAATGCTTTGTACCATAGGCGAAACCGGGGATATGCTCCCACCCCTGCCGGGGATCAATGAGCCCGGTCAGGCTTGCCGGGTCCGCTTCTGCCCGGCTTTTCGGCATTGCTCCTGTTTCAGCTTGGTCCTGAACTTGGTCCTGAACGCCGACCTCCTCTTCCAGGAATCCAAAGACGCCTCTGCCGGGTTTCCGGTAGATTTTGCCCCAGGTAATGCTGGCAGAGTCCGGGATTTCTGTCTTGTAGAGCGGCGAGTCAAGTGTGACCTGCTGTCTGTTGCCGTCAATTTCTATGCACAGGGTCTCCCCTTTTTCACTTTCTGTAAAGTGAATTTCAGGAGTGATCTCCCTTTTTTCAGTGGTAAAAGCCCATTGATAGGCGGTCAGTTTTTTGTAGCCGGCATAATAGTTCAGACTGGAGTAACCGTAATGGGGCATTGCGTTCAGCACCGTCAAAACGCCATCATTCACAATGCGATACGGTATTACCTTATACCCATTTTTGAACGTCACTTTAAGCACCTCATAGCAGGAAGAGAACTGTTCCGGCGCCACGATGTTCAAACCGCTGTCACCTTCCCCGGCTGACTGCAAACCTGCAACATTTTCTGCTGACTGCAAACCTGCTTCTTCCCCCGCAGACCGCCCACTTGTTTCCCCTCCCGCAGACCAGGCCTTCACTTTTTGGCCCGATGAAATGACGCTCCCCCACTCAACTTCTCCTTCCACATAAGGCAACTTTATTTGCTGCCCGGCGTATTCCTGTTTCACGAAAAGATAGAGCGTATCCTCTTTTGCCGTGATCTCGCCCCAGGGAAAAATCTGCCCAAAAGGATTTCCACGTGTGCCGTAAATGGCCTGACGGTTTGTTTTGACCCAATCGCCCACCCTTTCCAGCAGCACCTGCTCATATTCCACGATGCTTCCATCTCCCCTGGGCCCGATATTGAGCAGGTAATTCCCTCCGCGTCCGATCACCCGAACCAGGCTTTCAATCTTCTCCTCCACCTTGGGTGGCAACGCTCCCCGTTCCTGCCACGACCGGTACCCCCATGTTTCTTCAAAAGCCGAGGCAGGTGTCTGCCAGGGAACATCCAGGTGGTAATCCGGACATTCGTTATCGGCCATCACGCAAAAATCCCCGAAGTCATTGCCGAGTCTTCCGCTGACCATGCAATGGGGCTGCAGCCTTTTCACCAATTCATACAATCCCTGACTCTGTTGCGGAGTCAGGGATCCCATATCAAACCATATCTCGGAAACGGGACCGTACCGGGTCATCAGCTCCTCCACCTGATCCAGGTTGAACCGGTAGTGCTCCGGAGTAAGGGGATCGGCGTTATGACTCGAAATGGGATAAGCCTGGGGAAAGTGCCAGTCGATGAGCGAAAAATACACACCAAAGCCTATTCCCGCGCGTGCGCAAGCCTCGGCAAGTTCTTTCATCAGGTTCCTGCCGTAAGGCGTTGCCTCCACAATATTAAATTCGGTATAGCGGGAATGATACATGCAAAAGCCATCGTGATGCTTAGCCGTAAAGACAATCGACTTCATACCCGCCTTTTTGGCCAGGGCCACAACAGCATCCGGATCCCATTTTTCGGGATTGAACCGGTTGGCCGTTTGAGCATACCAATCACTAAAAATCCCCGCAAAAGATTGAATCTGTTCACTGTATCCGCTGGTAACCGGCTTCCCGTCGTACACTCCGCCATAGACAGAATACAATCCAAAATGTATAAACATGGAATACTTCTGGTCCAGCCATTGTTGCAACGGTTCATCCTGCCCCGGCAATGATTTCTCCTGCCCTGAAAGCAAGGTGACAAAAAAACAAAACAGGACAATCCACAAATTTTTCATAAATCAGATAAGGGGACGTTGTACACTTTGTTCTTTTCCCTCATAATGAGGGAGTTAAGAAAAACGACCCCCAGGGGGTTATTTTTCTTAACTGGCTGAAATTCAGCCAAAAGAACAAAGTGTACGACGTACCCATTAAACTATTTGCCATTAAAGCAATCAAAATAGTAATTATTTTTATGATTCTGATGAAACGACACATTTTTCTATCTCTTTTTGTATTGTCACTTACGACATTCAATCAAGCCAACGGCCAGGAACTAATATTGAACGATCTGGAATATTTTCAGACTCAGGGGGTGAATGTACTGGTTTACAGCAACCTTTTTACCGGGGGATTCAACGACGAAAAAACATCCGGTATTGAGATCATTCACCATGGTGTGCGGACAGCGCAGGGAGGTGCCGTAAGGCTCTCCAATACGCCGGAGCAATGGGACCTGGTGCCTGCAATACCTACCCGGAAAGTAAACCGTGCAGATCAATCCATAGAATCAATATTACGTTACGAAGATTACGATTTTGAATCGCGCGTGGTTGTCTCGGCAAAAGGAAAAGGGGTGGAAATCTCGGTTTACCTGGACAAGCCGCTTCCCGCAGCGCTGGAAGGAAGTGCCGGATTCAACCTGGAATTCCTGCCGTCGCAGTACTGGGGGAAGGCGTACCTGATGGACGGGCGTCCCAACCGGTTCCCGCGTTACGTGGTGGGGAACACCATTACCAGGCCGAACACAGAAAAACTAAAACAATTCAAAGGCTACGTGACCTCGGACGACAGGGGCACGGGCCGATTCATAGATCCGCTCCCGCTGGAGACCGGTCATACTATACTTCTGGCACCCGATGCGCCCGAGCGGACGGTGAAGATCACTTCGCAGGATGCCGAGTTGATGCTTTTTGACGGCCGTGTGCTGGCTCAAAACGGATGGTACGTTGTGCGCAGCCTGCTGCCGGCAGGAAAAACGGGCAAAGTGCTGACCTGGACCGTGGAACCGAATGCCGTGGAAGGATGGGTCCGGGAACCGAATATCGGGTTCTCCCAGGTAGGTTACCTGCCCGGGCAACAAAAAACAGCAGTTATAGAACTGGACAAAATGGATAAACCATTGAAATCGGCATCCATTTACAAAATCCATAACGACGGAAACGCCACCGAAGTATTCAACGGCAAGATAGAACCCTGGGGCGATTATTACAAATACCACTATGTGAAATTCGATTTCTCCCCGGTAAGCGAGCCTGGCATATATTACATCCAATACGGCGAGTGCAAAACAAATAATTTCATCATTGAAGATAATGTGTACGACAAGATCACCGATGCCACCAGCGACATCTGGATCCCCATACACATGAACCACATGTATGTAAACGAAGCGTACAGGGTATGGCACGGGGAACCTTTCAAAGAGGGGTACCTTCAGGCTCCTCCCAACACAGATCACTTTGACCTCCACAGGCAGGGCCCCGCAACCGATACCCCTTACAAAGCACTGGAAACGATCCCGGGATTGAACGTTGGCGGATTTTTTGACGCAGGAGACTTTGACATCGAGACGGGATCGAACATTAGTGTGGTACAGAATTTTGTCCAGACCTGGGAATATTTCAAACCGTTGCGTGACCAGACTTTTGTAGATCAGGACCAACGTTACGTGGACCTTCACCGTCCCGACGGAACCCCCGATATATTGCAGTTTATTGAACACGGCACCAAACAACTGGTTGCACAGGCAGAAATATTGGGACATATGGCCCAAACGCTTTCCAACTCGGTCCTGGACAATTACCACCACCTGGGCGATGCCGCCTCCATAACGGACGGTCTTCCCTACAACCCCGAACTCGGACCCTATGAAGTGGCGGCCGACGGGCGGTCGAGCGGAGTGAAGGATGACATGTGGGCTTTCACCAGCCGCAACCCCTTCCTGGATTTGATGGCCTCCACCATGTTTGCCTCGGCAAGCCGCGCCCTGAAAGGATACAACGACGACCTCTCGGAAAGGGCGCTGCAACAGTCAAAACGTTTGCTGAAAGAATCAACTGAGATGATGGCCGCCATGCCGCAACAGCGTCGGGGCCGGGGCTTCGGGTACGGCAATTTTTCCACCAACCTCCAACTGTACATCTCTACCGGGGAAAAATCCTACCTGGATCAATTTGAGGAACAACTTTGGCCGACTCTGGAACGCAATGTGAGCAACACCATCCTGACGGCGTTGCATGCCATACCCTATATGGACGACTCTTACAAAGAAAAGCTCCGTCCGTATGTGTTACAGTACAAAGAATATATTGAAGGGCTGGAAAAGGATAATCCCTACGGAGTTCCCATAGGCCTTGGCAACTGGGCAGGAAGCGGAGGCGTAGTCAGTTTTGGTACCACCGTTTGCTTTGCGAACCGGTATTACCCCGACATCATTGAAGAAAGTCATGCTTTCAAAGCCACCAACTGGCTGTTCGGCTGCCATCCGTACCACAATTATTCATTGGTAGCCACCGTGGGCGCCTCCCGTCCCAAAGAGGTCTTTTACGGAAACAACAGGGCCGACTTCTCGTTTATCCCCGGTAATGTGGCACCGGGCCTGTTATTCAGACAACCCGACCACTTTGAAAACTATGACGACTGGCCCTTCCTTTGGGGACAAAACGAAGGGACTATTGGCGGAAATACCGCATACCTGATCTTCGGATCCGCCTTTAAGGATATGGTGAAGGATTAGTGCATGGAGAAGGATTAGCACAGGGCGAAGGATTTGCACACGGTGAAGGACGGTTGGTTATTTGGTGAGTTTTTTGGTGAGTTTTTTGATGGCTTCTTCCCGGCTGCTTACAAAATTGATCTTGCCGTAGCGGTTGCTTTCAAAGATAAAGTCCCGGATGCTTTTCCCCGGGTATTTTGAAAAATCTCCAATAATGGCCAATTCTACTCGGTAGGTAGTGAATTTTTGAAGGATCTCCCCGGCCATCCCTGTTTTCAGGTCAAAGAAAGCAGGATCCATTTGTTCTTCCCGGATCATGATCTTCCGGGCACCCAGATAATCGGCATTGGCCATCAGATCCAATGCATCCTGAGTCTGTCCGATCACAGTTCCCGCGGACTTTACCTCGGCAATTCTCATACCCTCTGTAATGATTTCGATAACCACATCCGGTTCCTCCAATACTGATTTCAAGGCCCCTATGCGATTCTCCCGCTCAAAGGAATACGTGCGGTCCGTGTCCCGGCAATGCGCCAGGATCAAAAGGGCTTTTTTCAACGACAAGAGACGGGTTTCTGCCAGTTGCGGATCAGGCGCTGCCATCTGCGACTCTTTTATGCCCTGCTCTGCGGTGCCAGGCTCTGCGGTGCCCGGCTCTGCGGCACCCGGCTCTGCGGTGCCCAACTTTTCAAGGATCAGGGCCAGATCCTCAAGGTTCCGGATGTTTAGATCCTTTCTATCCTTCAGGTATTTGATCGCCTGGGCATCATCCATCCGGATAAATGCTTTCAAATCAAAATCTGCATTTTCCAGCAACGCTGATGTCACCTCCTCAAACTGTTTTTCTTCCGGAAGGGCGTTATTGGCATTCCCCCCGAAAACCCTGGTCACGATCGCCCTCAGCAACATGCCCAGTTTCTCAATTTCCCTTAATATGTAATCCTTTTGCTCCATAATTCGCAAAGATAGCAAAAAGGGTACGTTGTACACATTGTTCGTTTGCCTCATTATGAGGCAGTTAAGAAAATTGACCCCCGGGGGTGAATTTTCTTAACTAATTGATTATCAATTAAACGAACAATGTGTACGACGTACCCTTATTTCAAAAATAGGACCTCTAGCCTTCTATAACATAAGTGGCTACTTCGCCGGCGGCTAGTTCAGAGGTGAAGGTTGTGCCGTTGCTATCTATGTTAAAGATCTGCTTTGTGTCTATGTTGTTCAACACCAGAATCACCACCTTGTTGTCCGGTGTCAGGAATGCTACATTGGGCAGATCGTCCGGATTGCCGGAATAGACAGACTCTACGCGAACAGAGCCGGGACGCACGTGTTTGGCTGCATGAGCAATAATGTACCAGGCCGGGTTGCGGGTAACTTTATTGCCATCTATGGTTATGGCACCCAGGCAGGTAGTGCAGCCTCCCGGGGTGTGTATGCTGCATTGGGGATCGGAGGCAAGGTTCCATTCCAGAGCTATGCGGCTCCAGTTGCGCATGGATCCTATAATGACCTCGCGCATGTGCCATTGAACATCCCCGGCAAAATTTCCGGGAGCTCCTATCCATTGCTCCGTAAAATAAAGCGATTTGTCGGGGTGGGCCTCATGAACGGTAGACAGGGCACTTATACTCCCGCCATAGAGATGAAAAGCCGTACCGTCAATGTAGCCATAGGCTTCTGCGTCTGCCAGAACAGTGAGCGGGTAATCCGCACGGTCGCAGTTGTGATCATAAATCACAATTTTAGTTTCAATATTGTTGGCTGCAAAAGCAGGTCCCAGGTGATTTTTAATGAATTCCGCCTGTTCCGCGGGGCTCATTTCCATACTCGGGTTGTTGCCATCGTGAAGCGGTTCGTTCTGCACCGTAACGGCATCAATTACAATGCCCTCTGCCTGCATCTGCTGTATATACTTCACAAAATAAAGCGCATAGGCCTGGTAGTACTCCGTTTTTAACCGTCCGCCTATGGTGGAATTGTTGGTTTTCATCCATGCCGGGGCCGACCATGGCGATGCCATCAGACGGATGTCGGGATTTATGCTCAAAATGATCTTCAGTACAGGAATAAGGTACTTGCGATCGTAGCCCAGATCAAAATGCGCCATCTCTAAATCGCCGGGGGTACTATTGTAGGAAAAAGTGTACTCATCAAGATCCGAGGAACCCAAACTCAGCCTCAGGTAACTGGTCCCGATGGCATCCCCGGCACCCCCGGCACCCCCGGCAACTCCGAACAACTCTTCAAGGATCCCGTCCCGGGACTCGGCAGTCATCCCCCACAACAATTTCGCGCTCCCGCCGGTCAGGGTAAAGCCAAAGCCATCGACCTGCTGGTACTTCTGATTCGCATCTACCTTGATTGCCGGCAAATAGGGATTGGTGACCTTTTTCGCAAGCCCATCCTGTATTTTAAATTTTGCCGAGCCATCCGGTTTGGAAAGATACACGAGGGCCTCTGTTTCCGATTCGGGAGGCAGTATATCCGGGGACGTGCTCCCGTTCCCCCGGGCATCACAACTTCCGGCAACTATCAACAAAAACAATCCACAAAAGATGCCTATCAATACTTTTTTCATAGTCACAAATAACATGATAATAAAGGTACAACATTAAAATTTAATATATATTTGATGTTGTGCAATTTTTGGAAAATGAAGTTTTTATTGCTCGGTATTTTGTTTTCCTCCCAAATACTTTTCAGTCAAACTGATAACAAGGTTTTTTGGGGAGAAAAGAATGTGATCCACTCGGAAATCTTTGGTGAAGACAAAGAATATTGGGTTCATTTACCTGAAAATTACAATGAAGAAGGTGATAAATATCCGGTCCTGTATATTACAGACGGGGACGAACATTTCTATCTTGCTTCCGGGCTTGTGGAATTTATGAGCGCACAATTCATGATCCCTGAATTTATAGTGGTGGCCATTTTCCACCAGGATCGCAACCACGATCTGACCCCCACACATTCTGAAACGGATATCAACGGATTTCAAAGCCCGGCAGCAGAAGTAAGCGGAGGTGGCAAAAAATTGCTGGAATTTATTGAAAAAGAACTCATAGAAAACGTTGAGAACCGGCACAGTGCATCCTCATACAGAATTTTGACCGGTCATTCATTAGGAGGTTTGTTTTGTACCTACGCTTACTTAACCCGCAACCATTTGTTCAAAGGATTCATTGCCATGGATCCTGCTTTAAATTGGGATGATCATGCATGTGAGCAAATGTTAAGATCGTTACCGGATAACCCACAAAACTTAAAAAACAAACTGTACATAGCTTCTGCCCACAATGCCCCGGAAGGAAAACGGGATAAAGGGCCCTTCAGAATGTCTCAATTATCATTTACCAAAGAACTGGACAAAAAAGGTGTAACAAACTACAAATTTGAAGTGTTTGAAAAAGAAACACATATGACAGTTGCCTATCAAAGCCTATATGCCGGATTGGTCTTTCTCTTTCCCGACTATTATATTTTTAAAGATCCGCATTATTCTCCGGAAATTCCATATATTATTGATTTTTACAACAAAGTATCTGACAGATACGGAATGGAGGTTATTCCCCCGGAACAGTTGCTCCACATGATTGGAAAACACTATCTTTTTGAAACCTCGGATTATGCCAGGGCCATTGAAATGTTCAAATTCAATACACGGATTTATCCCAACTCATACAAGGCTTTTGAATTTCTGGCAAAAGCCTATAAGGCTTCAGGGGATGAAGCGAATGCCCGTTTGTATTTTGAAAAATCACAACAATTAGATCCAAATAACTAACTCCAATGCAAAAGTTTTATATAACAAGCTTATTAATAGCCGCATTCACGTGTTTAACGCTTTGTACCTGTGAAAGAACAAATAGCACAGATCAGGAACCGGTCACCGATTACTCAAAAACCGAGAACTGGTTGTCACTGCCGGCCAATGGCACAAAAAACGCGGATGTTTTTTATGTGTATCCCACTGCCTGGCACAAAGAGGATCCGGCCGAGCCCAATTTCTGTGCTGTTGATCACCCTGTCATGCAACTCGGCTCTCAGAGTGCTTTTGAAAGACAGGCAACCGCTTTTGAAACCGCAGGCAATATCTACGCCCCCTACTACAGGCAGGCCGATGCCGCTTATACCCTTACCCTGCCCCCGGCTGAACGCTGGGCAGTCATTGACAGCATACCGGCTAAAGATGCGATTGCCGCCTTTGATCACTACATCAAGAATTACAACAATGGAAAACCTTTCATCCTGGTGGGACATTCACAAGGCGCCCAGGTATTGTTGATCCTTTTGAATAAATATATGACCGAACATGCCGATGTTTATGCACGGATGGTTTGTGCCTATATAATTGGTTACCCGGTGACTGCTGAATTCATGAACGCAAACCAACACCTGAAATTTGCCGAGGGAGCCGATGGCACGGGGGTCATCGTCTCTTACAACACACAATCCCCTTCCGTGGCTCCCGGGGCAAACATTGTCATGGCAAACGACATTGGGTTGGTCATAAACCCCATAAACTGGAAAAGAGACGAAACTCCCGCCTCGGCAGAGGAAAGCCTCGGCTCTTATATGCCCGTGGATGACCAGGGCAATCCAGGAATGACGCCCCATTTTGCCGATGCCCGCATCAATTTGACCAAAGGCGTACTGGAATGCACCAGTGTAGATGAAAACGTCATGTACCAAATTTCAGGAGCCATGGGTCTGGGGGTATATCACAGTTTTGACATACCATTTTATTATTACAACCTGCGGGAAAATGCAGAAAACCGAATCAACCGGTTCCTGACAAAATAAATAGTATAATGAAAAAGAACATGAGATTTTTATCCGGCGTATTCACAGGCCTTATTGCAGTCTGTTTATTCCTTTCCTGCAATCAGGAAGAAAAAGACCTTACGCCCTGGCTGCGTGGGTCCAATTTCAATCCCAGCACAGCCATCAACCAATTGGAATTCTGGCAGGAAGAAACCTTTGATCCAGAAACCATTGACCGGGAACTGGGTTGGGCCGAAAGCATAGGGTTCAACTGCATGAGGGTCTACCTGCATCATGTAGCCTGGGAAGTAGACAACGCCGGATTCAAGGACCGGATGGATCAATACCTGACCATTGCCCATAAGCACAATATAAGGACCATTTTTGTGTTTTTTGACGATTGCTGGAACCCTACTTACAGTGCCGGGAAACAACCCGAGCCAAAGCCCGGAGTGCACAATTCCGGATGGGTCAGGGATCCGGGGGATTTGCTTTTCACTTCACCAGAGCTGATCCATGTACTGGAAGCCTATGTAAAAGATGTTCTGGAAACATTCAAAGACGATGAAAGGATTGTCCTGTGGGATTTATACAACGAGCCCGGGAATTCAGGTTATGAGAACAAATCGTTGCCCCTTTTGAAAAGTGTATTCCAATGGGCCAGAGAAGTCAACCCTTCCCAACCTGTATCTGCCGGTGTCTGGCACCATGGATTGACGGACCTCAACAAATTCCAGCTTGAGAATTCAGATATCATTACCTACCACAATTACAGTGATGAAATCAGTCACCAACACGCCATTGACACCTTGAAAAAGTACAACAAGCCCCTGATCTGTACGGAATATATGGCTCGCAGGAACAACAGCCTGTTCAGCAACATCATGCCCATCCTGAAAGAGCAAGGCATAGGGGCCATTAACTGGGGTCTTGTGGCCGGCAAATCCAACACCAAATACGCCTGGAATGAACCCATCCCCGACGGCTCGGAGCCGGAACTATGGTTCCACGAAGTATTCCGCAAGGACGGCACACCCTATAAACAGGAAGAAGTTGATTTGATTAAAGCGTTGACTAAGGATTAAGGATAATTTATGCCGGATATGCCCGATATGACAACCACGCGCAGATATGATTTGGATTGGCTAAGGGTCTTAGCGGTCCTTTTACTAGTGCCCTTCCATAGTGCCCTGATTTTCAACCTGGATCCTCAATCTATCATGTATGTAAAAGACACCGTAAACAGTCCTTTACTGAATCGTTTTGCAGGATGGGTACATCAGTTTCACATGCCCCTTTTATTTTACGTTTCAGGAGCAGCCACGTATTTTTCTTTAAAAAAACGCAAAGGAGGGCAATATGTAAAAGAACGGTTTCTGAAACTTTTAATACCGGCCGTTACGGGATTGATTTTCATAATACCGGCAATCACATACATAACACAAATATCGGCAGGGAACTCCGTTGATTTCTGGCATCATTTTATAAATTTCTGGCAATTCGGAAATACCGACCTGACAGGAATGGATGGCAAATTCACCCCTGCCCATCTGTGGTTTCTTTTTTTCCTCTTCTTCTTTTCTTTGATAGGACTACCGGTGTTCTCCCTGTTAAAAAAAGACAAAAGCACCGCGTTAACTAAACGAATCATTGACAAAACAGGCATCCCAGCAATCCTTCTTGCACTATTTATCATATTGACGTTAACAGCCACCCTGAATATCCTGGGAGATAAAAATCCTGTCTACTATTTCCTCATGTTTTTTTGCGGGTATTTATTCATGATGGACGACAGATTCCAATACCACATAGATAAATACGCATGGCTCTTTTTGCTGACAGGTATTTCATGTGAAGTAATGCGTCAGTTTTCCTATTCGTTCATTAGTAACGGAACTGTAATTCTTGTTTTAAGCAACTTGAACAGGTGGGCCTGGCTTTTATGTATTCTTGGTTACGGTCACCGGTATCTAAAAAAGAGCAACAACACGCTAAAGTATTTATCATCTGCGGCTTATCCGTTTTATATATTCCATATGTTAGTAACCACATGGGTTGGTTTTTATGTTATCCAATTACCTTTTGGTGCAGGATGGAAGTATTCAATAATTGTAGTATCGAGCATTTTATTGACATTCCTTGTCTACGAGATTATAAAACGTATCCCAATTATTCGCTTTGCCTTTGGAATAAGAATTCCCGGCAGGAAATAGCATAACAAGAAAGAGTATGAACGACACATTAAAAAAAGAGATTCGCATATTGAAAGTTTATGCCGGATTATTAACCGTTGTTTTATTAGGCACAATTTTTTATTTAGTGGTCCAGTCTAAAGAAAAAAGCTTCAAGGAAATTACTGTGGAACGAATTAACATAGTAGAAAGCAACGGTGACCTGAAACTGGTTATAAGCAATAGCAAGAGACAGCACCCGGGAATTTTAAACGGGAAGCCGCTCCCCGAAAGAGAAAGACCGGCCGGTCTGATTTTTTTCAATGCAGTTGGCGATGAATGTGGCGGATTGGTCTATGACGGAAATGATAAAGAAGCCGGTTTGGTTCTTTCAATAGACAAATACAGGGATGACCAGGTAATGCAATTGCAATATATTGAGGATACGGAAAATGATCAAAGGAAATACGGCATGCAATTCTGGGATTATCCTAAAGAAGATGCATACGACGAAAGAACTCAAGCCTTCAATGAACTGCAAAAAATTGAAGACAACGATGAAAAAAGAGCTGCCTATCTGAAAATGAAAGAAGAGGGCTTATTGCCGGAAAACAGAATGTTTGTAGGGAAAAAAATGAATCAGGATGTAGGCCTGTTCATTAATGATAAAAACGGGAATCCAAGAATCAGAATATACATAGACAGTGATAATAATCCGAAACTTGAACTCCTGGATGAAGACGGGAATGTCACTGCTGCAGTACAGACTCCAGCGACAGGCAGGAAATAACACAAAAGAGATTCGCTTATTGTAACGATTGAACAAGTTTTTCGTCTTATTTAGAAAAATAACATGAAATCCATTCGTCTATTTACTCTTTTTGTTGTATTAACCATGCCTTTGGTGTTATCTGCCCAAGATTCTTTGATAACACAAATTGCAAAGAAAAACCTGACAACTTTCTCTATAGAGAATAACTCTTTTACCGGAAACGGATGGGACACCCTGATTACTCAAATAAAGAAATCTGATTTTGTGCTGATTGGCGAAGACCATCTTACCAATGAAATTCCCTTCTTTTATTCTGCCGTAGTAAATGAAGTGAAATTTGATAATTTCTTCTGTGAAATCGACCCCTACTCGGCAAAAATCATTGAATCCAAAATTAAAAATCCTGATGAGCTACAATTAAAAGAATACATAAAAGAATTTGGGGATACTTTTTCATTTTATGCTTTTGAACCCGAGTTACAATTACTTAAGCAATTGGTCAGATCAAACACCACAATATATGGAACAGATCAAATTATATTGATTGCAGACAGGTTGATTTGTAGTGAATTAAAACAAATTACCCATAACAACAAGGCAAAAAAAATTTATGAAAACATAGAGGAAAAATCAAAAATTTATTTCTCGGAATTTTTAAAAGACCCAAACAAGAATTTTTATTTTTTTACCGATGAATTCGAGAAACAATTAACCGAACTCCTCACCCTTGACTTAAGTGAACAAGAAAAAGAAAGAATAAACGCTCTAAAACTGAGTTTGAAAATTTACAAGGAACAAAACCATCATTTGCGAATTCAATTGATGAAAAATAACCTGATGAAGGAATATCTCAATTGGGAAAACAAAAAAAATCTTTTCAAATACGGGGCATTCCACTTAGCAAAAGGTGAAAGTCTATTGCAGGTATACGACTTGGGGAATTTAGTAAATAATATTGCCGACAGTAAATTCAAGCAATCATTGCACATAATAGTATTTGGAGGCACTGTCCAATTCTTTGTGTAAATGACAATTGAGTTTTCATAATTACAACAGCACCCTGTCTTCAAAAATAGTAATAAACTGATTCAAAACAATAGCCCAGTTTTTTACAGGCATCGTCCATTTCTTTTCTATCTCACTGATTGCAAGATATACGGACTTTTTAAGGGCATCATCATTGGGGAATGAGAGTTTGGCCCTGGTGTATTTCCTGATTTTACCATTGAGATTTTCAATCAGGTTGGTGGTATAGATGATCTTGCGTATCTCAACAGGATAGTCAAAAAATGTGGTCAAATCATCCCAGTTGGTACGCCAGCTGCGAACAGCATAACGGTATTTCGAGTCCCATTTTTGCTCAAAAGCATCCAGGGCCTTGACAGCCGCTTCCTTATTTACCGCTCCATATATGGTCTTCAGATCAATCGTAAATTCTTTCAGATCCTTGTACGTGACATACCGGCAACTGTTCCGGATCTGGTGTACTACGCATACCTGGGTGGCGGCTTCGGGAAATACGCTCCGGATGGTATCGGTAAAGCCATTCAAATTGTCGGTACAGGTTATTAGGATGTCTTCCACGCCCCGGGTTTTGAGATCGGTCAGTACACTCATCCAGAAAGCGGCACTTTCTGCTTTGCCTACCCATAGGCCCAGAACCTCCTTTTTCCCTGTTTTGGGAAGCCCTACGCATATATAAACCGTTTTGTTGATAACCTTTCCACCATCCCGCACCTTGAATAGGATACCGTCCATCCATACGATCAGGTATTGCCGCTCCAGAGGCCGGTTTTGCCACTCCTGCGCCGCCTGGGTCACTTTGTTGGTGATAATGGATATGGAGGATCCGGAAAGGGTTATTTCATATATACTGCGTAATTCTTCCTCGATATCCGAAACGCTCATCCCTTTTGCATAAAGCGATATGACAAGCTTTTCTATGGATAACCCTCTGCTTTGGTGTTTAGGAACTACGACCGGCTCATATTCCCCATTTCTGTCTCTGGGAATCTGGATGGTTGACTCACCATGTTCGGTCTGGATGGTTTTGGGAAAAGTTCCGTTCCTTGAATTCCCGGTGTTATTCCCTGCCACATCATGCTTTTCGTATCCCAGGTGCGCATCCATCTCGCCCTGTAACATCTGTTCAAGTACCTGTGAATGAAGATCCTTTAAGAACTTGCTTACGTCTTCCTCTGTTTTAAACTGTTGTAGAAATTCTTTGGACAACAATTTCGGCGGTACTTCCGTTTTTTTCTTGACCATAAATTGTGTTTCCATTTTGGTTTAATCCTTAAATTTAACAATGCTTTTTTTCTTTCGCATTATCGTTTACACAATTTATTTGATAGTGCCTATTTGGAAAATCCGGAACCCAATCTTCACCTTTCAATGGGTTTCCAGACCAGCCAATAGATGAAAATAGTAGTAACCTGAAACCATTTAAGCTTCTGCTTGACAATGTCACTTCTGACCAATGGCATTGTTTTGATATGTCTCCACTAAGAACTGCATTAGAAAATGGGACAGTGGTGGTAAACAATACTCAATTAGAAAAAATCATTAAGGGATATGATTATGTTATTATAATTCCCGAAGTCACCCAGGCAAAGCATTATTCCATGTAATATATTTCCTTCCCCGCGGCCTTCGCATATTCAATCTCGCTCCTGGTGCTGCTGCCAATGTAACCGTCCCTATTGATCACATAAATGGCCTGCGCCATATCAATTTTGCGCTTGTGCATAATGTCGAGCATCTCTTTGGTGCCTTCACTCCAGACTTCCTGGTCTCCGCTGTGCCCGAACAGCCCCACCGAGATTACAATATAGCCCTGCAGGGTCAATTCCTTCTGCACACGCATAAAATCATCCTTGAACCGTGTGCTGCCACAAAGGGTTATGATAGGATAATCAGGCTTTTCCATAGGTCAATCTTTAAATAATTATTAAAGGTAACAAGTTTAATGTCTTTTTCATACCTTCGTGGTAGCTAAAACTATTGGATGTTTATTTGTAATCCGGACATTGTTCTGTAAACAATCTGTACTTTTTGTATGGATTGTGTCTGTGTTTGTTCTCTTGAAATTCTTCAAGAGGGCCATTTTCTATTTATTATTTTTATTGATTTAAGTATTATTTTGTTTACGAACATGGAAAACGAAAAACAAACAATTCACGAATTTGACCTGGGTATTATTTATGATTTCTTTTCAAATACCAAACGTCAGGGTCCCGGAAGTCCGGAAGAAACGCTTAAGGCATTGAGTTTTATAGACGGCCTGACCCCTGAATCCAAAATTGCCGATATTGGTTGTGGAACAGGAGGCCAGACAATGGTACTGGGACAAAACACACCCTGCCAGATCATTGGTGTTGATTCCTGGGCCGGATTCATAGACCAATTCAACCTGGATGCCCGGCACAACAACCTTCAGGACCGGGTGAAAGGCATAGTCGGCAATATGGAAAACCTTCCGTTCCAAGAGGAAGAATTTGATTTGATCTGGTGCGAAGGAGCCATTTATAACATTGGATTTGAACGCGGTTTGAAGGAATGGCGCAAATTCCTGAAACCAGGCGGATATATTGCCGTCACGGAAAACACCTGGTTCAGCGATGAGCGGCCTGCCGAAATCCAGGAATTTTGGGATAAAGCCTATCCCCAGATAGACACCATTCCCAATAAGGTAGCCCAGATGCACAAAGCAGGCTACCTTCCTGTGGCCACCTATATGCTGCCCGAAACCATCTGGACGGATTATTACGCCTGGCAGGCTCCCCGGTTGGAATCCTTCCTGCAAAAGCACCGTGGCAATAAAACGGCAGAAGAGTTTATAGCCTTACAGCGCTATGAAGCCCAATTGTATTACAAGTACAAAGCCTACTACGGCTATATGTTTTATATAGGGAAGAAAATGTAGGCAGCCGGGCCGGCTGGAACTCGGGCCGACAAACCCGAAAACCCGGGCAAACCCGGAGTGCCGCGCAAGAGAAATTTCGCGTTTTATAAACAGCTGATATTCTGATATTTATATTTTCGCAAATGGACGTTGCGTGGTAAACCGGGTTTACCCCCCCCCAAAAGTGCGCACTTTGGACATGCTTTTGGGCTGACCAGGCGCAAAAAACGGCCAAAAGTGCGCCTGGTGGGAAGAACCGGGTACCAGTTTGGAATGGGGAGTCAGCTTGGTACGTCCAGGCTCCCCTTTTCTTTTGGGTCCTTGCTTTTTTCAAATAAATGGTAACTTTACACGCCCCTGTTCCAGAAAGACTTACAGTGTTCTGACACCAGGTCAGAACAAGGCCTGCCAGATAAGCAACCGTTTAGTCAAATACCTGAGCAGAACGAGGCAAGCCCTATAAGCCACCAAAAAGTCACATAATTTAAGGAGAAAGAAAGCATGAAACAGAAACAATGGTATGAAACCTTATTTGAGAATTATGCCAATCGATACGACAATGAAAGTTTTGCACAGGGGACAATTGGGGAGTGCGACTTCATTGAAAAGGAATTGAATTATGACAAAAACTTGAAGATCATTGACATTGGATGCGGTACAGGACGTCATTCAATAGAATTATCCAAGAGAGGATATTCGATTGAAGGGATTGATCTGTCTGAATCCCAGCTGGAAAAAGCGAGAGAAAAAGCCCGGAAAAACGGGTTGTCTATTGATTTCTCCAAACATGATGCACGGAATTTACCTTTTGAAAACCAGTTTGATGTAGCTATCATGATGTGTGAAGGTGGCTTCCCCCTGATGGAAACTGACGAAATGAATTTTGAAATCCTCAAGAGTGTTTCCAGGTCATTGAAGACTAAATCCAAGTTCATCTTTACCACTTTGAACGGTTTGTTTCCCTTGTTCCACTCTCTCAATGAATTTTATGAGGGAGAAGTCGTTGAAGGTAATGCCACCTACGAAAGCAAGCATTTTGATTTAATGACCTTGCGGGATCACGACATTACAAAAGTTGTTGATGACAATGGAATAGAAAAAGTATTGGAATGCAACGAAAGGTTTTATATGCCGTCTGAAATAACATGGTTACTGAAAACCCTCGGATTTTCAAAAATCGGGATATTCGGAGCAAAACTCGGCGCTTTTTCCCGTGAAGACAAATTAACGACTGAAGATTATGAGATGTTGGTTATTGCTGAAAGGTGACTAAAACATGATAAGGATTGAAAAAATAATCAACAATAAGAAACAGTTCCTCGATTTGTTGTTGCTGGCAGACGAGCAGGAGGATATGATTGACAAGTACCTGCCGGATGGAGACTTATTCACGTTGTATGACGGTGACTTGAAAAGTGTTTGTGTCGTACTGCCCCTGGACAGCAAAACTTGCGAATTGAAAAGCATAGCGACGTACCAGGAATACCAGGGCAAAGGATACGGCAGGACTTTGATCGGGTTCATTGCCGATCACTACAAGGATAGCTACCACACCATGCTTGTTGGGACGGGTGAAGTACCGGCCATCTTGTCATTTTATGAAAGTTGTGGTTTTGAACAATCACACCGGATAAAGAATTTCTTTACAGACAATTACAATCACCCTATTTTCGAAGGCGACATACAACTGGTAGACATGATCTATCTTAAAAAGGATTTACTTATTCAAAAAAACTAAAGTCATGAACAAGAAAAATAAGAAAAAAACTGTTCTGGGAATAATTCTTGGTGTTGTTCTGCTAATCATTGGAGCTTTAATGACAATCCCTGTTCTGGTAATGAATTCAATGCTCAACATGCATGTTGACTTTGAAAAGGTGTGGACTGCAGAAGAATATGGAATTGAAGCAGAACATTTCTTTGTGACCACAGAGGATGGATTGAAGATATCTGCTTATGAGGTTCCGGTGGAAAATCCCAAAGCGGTCATCATCTGCATGTCCGGGATCCACAACCCTTCTGCCACTGCATTTTTTGGACATGCTCGTCTGTTCAGGGAAAACCAGTATGCCACCATTCTCTTTGACATGCGGGCACACGGGGAAAGCGAAGGAGACATGATCTGCCTCGGCTACAAGGAATATCTTGATGTTAAGGCAATTGTAAAGCACATCAAGGAAGACCCGGCGTACCAGGACATTCCCATCGTGGTTTTTGGCGTGTCCATGGGAGGCACAACTGCCATCAATGCCATGGGTGAAATACCCGAAATCGATGTTTTGATAAGCACAGCGGCTTTCTCGGCCTGGGAAGATGTCTTTTATGAATTGATGGCTTATCAGGCTCCTGTTTCCCTGGCAGAAATGGTAAGGCCATTCGTGCCCCTGGTTACAGCCCTAAAATACAAGGTCAATATTTGGAAAATCAAACCAGTCAAAAAAATTCAGAAATTAGGGAACAGACCAGCATTAATCATGCATACGAGAGGAGATACCCAGGTTCCCTTTGCCAGCTTTGAAAGAATAATGAGTTATGCACCGTCACATGTCCAGACATTTGTTCGAGAAGGAGACATACATTTCATGACCGAAAACTTTACCGAACCTGAAAAAGACACAGAGTACGCTGTTACTATACTGGGTTTTCTTGCCGGGCAAACCCGGAGTGCTGCGCAAGAGTAATTTTGCATTTTATATATAGTTGAAATTCTGATATTTATATTTTCGCAAATGGACGTTGCGCGGTAAACCGGGTTTGCCGAGTTGGGCGTTGCGCAGCACTTCGGGTTTGCCCCGCTTGTCCGCTTAGCAGGCATTTTACCCGATTCTGCATGGTGATCAGGCGATTGGGCGAGTCTTTTTTTTATAAGGTTGTTCATATGATTTACTTTGAGTCATTATATGTTCAACTAATACGAAAAAAAATGAAAACAAATGCTTTGACAATTATCGTGACAGGAGTAATAGGAGTATGTTTATTCATGAACTCCTGTTCTTCATCCGGCCGGGATGTCTTTAAGGTCAAAAATTTTCCTGATAGTCTTCCCGGGATTGAACTGGAAGAGACAACGCCCCAAAAGTACCTTATGACGGCTGAGTACTTCAATAAGGATATTTATGGGAACCTGTTTGGCAAGATAAAAGTCACAGGTGAATATACCAGGGGGCTGGATAGCGGATATGTATGCTGGAATAATGTGTATATTGCCCAGGTAAACGAACCGGCCCAATCATTTAATGAACCGGCCCAATCATTTAACGATCCGGCCCAATCATATGGTGAAGGTGAAAGACAGGATTACATGGAAAATATCAGGTACATCCCATCGCAGGATATGCTGGAGGAATCATATTTCCAGAAATTCAATATTGACGACGTCTTTGTCCGCAATTTGATCTGGGACATGATGGCAATAGAAGAATATGCATGGGATTATTATGATTCGCTGCAACTGAACAAGACGTACGTTGTCCGGGATATCGGCGGGTCTTTTGACATGGCTGATATCGGGACATATGACCATGCAAAGATTGAAGCGGACTGGATAGGGATTTCCATGATGAACAAAAGGCTTTGTGCAATCATTGAATACAGGGCTTTGGATAATAAAGTGGAATTGAACACAGACATATTAAAATCAAAAGGCAGTGAGCTATATTGGGGTAAAACCTGGATTTCATTGGAAAATAAACAAATTGAATATGCCCAAATGTATAGCTACACTGTCCAGGAAATGGAGATCCGGGAAATGCCAAACAAGATACTGGCCGGCACCAAACGGGAAATTAAGCTGGAAAGAATAAAGCAATAAAGCAACAAAGTAATGCATTAATGAATAAGGACTTATGAAATCAAGAGGGATAAAAGACCTGTACCTGCCAAAAAGAGTGGCACGTCATGTCAAGTTCATGCTGTTCTGTGCCCTGTTTTCTCCCCTATGGGGCTTGATCATAGGTGTAGAAATCAACTGGCAATATTTACTTCCAACATTCCTGATCATGTTAGTAGACATGGAAGTGATTTATTCATTATCAAAGAAGATCTTCAATTTTGAATATGATTTTGCATCCAAAGACAGTGTTCCGGGAAAATTTACCAGGAATTACCTGTTCCGGTTATTATTGTTTTATGTCTTGTCCCTTGCCGTAATAAATCTGGTATTTGCTGTTTTTATGGTTGTGTCCAACCTGATAAGGGGTAATGGTTTCCCTGATTTCCCATGGCTTGTGCATGAACTTAAAGGATCATTCATTGCTTCAGCAATAGTCTTCATATTCATTACCCCGGTGTTTTTCTTTATTCCCTGGCAGGAGTCCATGAAAAGGGAGTATGCATTAAGAGAGCAGAATCTGATATTCCAGAATGAGACACTTAAGAATCAGGTGAATCCACATTTTCTTTTTAACAGCCTGAATACACTTTCTTCCCTTGTAAACACAGAAGCTGCGTTGGCCGGACAATTCATTGCCAAGTTATCGGTGATCTACAGGTATATTCTTGACAACAGTTCCAAACAGACAGTCCCGCTTAACCAGGAAATTGCATTCATCAGGGATTATTATTATTTGCACCAGATCAGGAACCAGGGGAAAATAAAACTCGAGATTGATATCAACAGTGACGAAAATTCTTACAAGATCATACCCATATCTTTGCAGCTGCTGGTTGAAAATGCCATCAAACACAATATGGCAACACAAGACAAGCCTTTGACAATAAATGTGTATCTTGAGGACAAATATGTTGTCATAAAAAACAACATCCGGAAAATGGCTACACAAATGGATTCAACAAAGATCGGGCTCAAGAATCTTAACGAAAGGGTCAGGTTGGTTACAGGTAAAGAAATAATCGTAACAGAACAGGATGGCAAATTCACAGTTAAAGTACCTTTGATGGCATGAATGTCTTGATCATTGAAAATGAAAAACCTGCAGTTGATGGCCTGGTAAGGCTTTTAAGGAACATAGACACAGGCATCAATGTGGTTGGGGTTACCGAATCCGTGGAATCGACCATAAACTGGTTCCAGGGCAATCCCAACCCGGATTTGATATTCATGGATATCCAGCTGGATGACGGACTCTGTTTTGAGTTGTTTGAAACCATCCATATTGAAATACCCGTAATTTTCACCACGGCTTACAATGAATACATGCTTTCCGCCTTCAAGGTCAACAGTGTAGATTACCTGCTGAAACCCATTGAAGAAAACAACCTGCGCCGGGCCATCGAAAAATTCAAATCCATTCATTACAATGCTTCATTGAACAATCAGGTGATCAAGCAACTGCTGAATGAACTGAACAAAGGGTACAAGAATCGTTTCTTAATCAAAGTGGGCGAACATTACAAATCAATCACGGATACAGAAATTGCTTGTTTCCACATATGGGAGCGGGCAACATTTCTAAGGACAACGGAAGATCACGAATATGTAATAGACCAGTCCCTCGACAACCTGCAAAAAATGCTGGATCCCGGCAGGTTTTTCAGGGTCAACAGAAATTGCATCATCAATATCAACCAGATAAGTGATATTATTAGCTACTCGTCAAGCAGATTGAAAATCCTGTTGAAAACCAAAACGCCCATTCAGGAAATTATTGTTAGCAAGGATAAGGTAAGTGAATTCAAAAGGTGGATCGACAAATAAAAATCACATGACAGACAACAAGACAATTTACCAGGTAGATGCCTTTACGGATGAACCTTTCAAAGGCAATCCGGCCGGCGTGATGGTCGTTAATGAAAGGACACCTGCCGAGTGGATGCAAAACGTCGCAATGGAAATGAATTTATCGGAAACGGCCTTCATCATTCCCAAAGGGAGCGGGTTCGCCATCCGCTATTTTACTCCTGCGCATGAAGTCCCGCTATGCGGTCACGCCACGCTGGCCAGCTCGCACATAATCTATGAACTGGGCCTGAAAAAATCGCATGAGACCATAACATTCAGCGCTGCAGGCGGAGAACTGACCATAAGGAAAGACAAGGACTGGATTGTCATGGATTTCCCGCAATACCCCATCAAAAAGATGGACATCCCGGCGGATTTCAAGGAATGCGTGGGCTTTGAACCCGTTGAAATGTATGAGAGCATCTACCACTGGAAAATCGCGGTTGCCGGCAGCCAGGCAGACATTGCCAACGCCCTGCCCCGCTTTGAAGCCATGAAGAGAAAGGGACTTGGCCATTTGATGATCACCGCCGAGTCTGACACAAAACAAGCAGATTTCGTGGTCAGGTGCTTTGCCCCCGGTTTGGGCATCGACGAAGACCCCGTCACCGGCTCTGCGCATTGCGCACTGACGCCGCTCTGGTGCGGGAAGTTGGGAAAAGCAGAACTCAACTCGGCACAAATATCAAAACGCACAGGGTGCTTAAAAGTGAAACTTATCAACGACCGGGTTCAGATCAAAGGCAAAGCCGTGACGATCTTTGAAGCCAGCCTGAAGATTTAATAGCCGGACTAAAATATAATATTATGATAAAGCTTATTATTAGTTGTTTGTTACTCTCTGTACAATTTGAAGGCAATATTGTGTTTGAAAATGAGGATGTTGTCTTTCATCAAATTGACGAACACACCTGGGTGGGGACAGGTCATGAAATGGGCAATGAAAGCCTGTACCTGGTGGAAGGCAGAGACAGGGCCGTGTTGATAGATGCCGGGACCAATATCAAGGATCTGGACAAAATTGTGGCCTCCATCACCAGCAAACCGGTCATGTTGGTGGCAACGCATGTTCATCCGGACCATACCGGCCCTTCCATCAATTGTTTTCCCCGGATTTATATCAATCCCAATGACACGTATTTAATTCCGGAGTTTATGGGTACTTACAAGGGTGAGGTGAAACACCTTGAAGACGGAGAAATCATTGATTTGGGGGACAGGCAACTGGAAGTCGTTTTTACCCCGGGACACACCAAAGGGTCTACCACCTTCATAGACAAGAAGGCCGGTTACGGTTTCAGCGGAGATGCGTTTGGAACAGGATTGTTATTGATGGGAGTGGATTTTTCCACCTTCATAGCTACCTGCAAAAAGATGTGTTCCATAATGGAAGAATATGACATCAGGTTCCTGTATTCCGGACATTACAGCCCGGGCTTTGAGGAAACCTTGCCTAAGCTCAAAGACATGCTGGCGTTGAGCCAAAAGGTTTTATCCGGTGAAATAAAAGGAAGTGAGAATCCGGAAGTCCTGTTTGGATTGCATCTGGGCGTGGATGGCAAAGGGTACCGGATCATTTACAATGAATCGGCAATCAAGTGATAAAAGTCAGGGTTATTTAGTTTAGTCTCCGGAATTTTCAAGTATTAACTGAACTACATCATAGCCAACTGCATTGAACATCTCTTCAACATGGTTTGTATAATCGGAATCATGGCTCATAATCGCGTCCTTTACCATAAAGGCATTATAATCTTTGTCTTGTGCACCAACCCAGGTTGACAGAACACACCCGACAGCACTAAATCCACAGAGGAACAAAGTATTGCTTCCTTGCTCCCGGAGAATTTCATCCAGATCAGTCTTATTGAAACTATTTGGATAAGTCTTGATTACTCTGACATCTTCGTCCTTGATTAAAACCGACGTGGGATATTCAAACAGTTCGGAACCCGGTTTTGGACCGGATTCATTATCAAGATGGTAAATTCTTATTATAGGATAGTCATGGCTACGAAACAGTTCAATCAAACCATTGATGAAGTGATGATAGCGCTGTATGGGTACCGGCTGTAGCGCACTAATAGGTACCGGCATGACGGGCATATGGGTACCGCTTCAAAGACCTGTTTGGATCATTGTGTAAAGTTATTTTTATTTTTCTTTTTTCT
>Ga0209607_1000178_pt1 | contig 56639 bp, 39 predicted proteins | sample AD_UKC117_MetaG_FD_184413 | JGI IMG/M metagenome (GOLD analysis project Ga0209607, IMG submission 184413) | Active sludge microbial communities of municipal wastewater-treating anaerobic digesters from Hong Kong - AD_UKC117_MetaG (SPAdes)... | ecosystem: Engineered > Bioreactor > Anaerobic >... | reverse complement strand
GCCAACACCGTCCCGGTTAGATCGTCAAAAGAGCGATGGCACCCGGCACACCGATATTTCTGTCGCGCCGGTTGGGTCGTGTCGTGACCCTGCTTCGTCACGTTCGCCGCCCCACAATGGGGGCAGCGAACCCCATCGGGCCAGCGCAGTTGGCGGACCGTTTCGTAACACCGGACATCATCCAGTAGATTCTGAAGGTTGATCATCGGCGGGAGACCTGGAGCGCGGCAGTTTAAAACCCCTTCAGTGTAGTTCCTGTCCCTTGGCAGGGCGAGCCATCTTCAACAGCCTGGAATCCATATTGAGCCTAAAGTTAATAGTATTATATTTATACAAAGATACAAGACTATGAAAAAAAAGAAATAACTCACTTTATGTTGCATATTTCGGAATAGGTCTATTGATAATCTCGAAAAATCCGGTGAAAGAGTTAAGCCGGAGCGGGCACCCAGAAGGCGTTGAATAAATACCCCTGCTCCTGGAAAGACTGACAATTGTTCACAATGAACATTGTGAATTAACAACTTTAGTTGATTTCAGCATATCTTTTTGAATTCGTTAATTAAGAGACAAAAATGCCACTTGGTTTTTAACAAAAAAAATTGTAATTAACTCTTTTCTCAGGTACCCACTTAAAAAATAATGCCTTAAATTCAATTTCTTGATTAAAAATTTTTTATTGGCTCGAAGCTTGCTAAAGATGGCGTGAGAAGCTTTGGCGCACACCTGTGCATTTTTGTGAACCGGTGACCCATGCGATCAGATCTCTCGTTTGAAAAGCCGAACATCGGCTTAACACTATTAAGCATGACTTAAAGAGAGGAAGTAGCTGTGTCTATATTCAATCAATGGCTAAAAAACTTAAAAAATAACCGGTTGGCGACGGTACGGTCATCTTTGCTGCTTATTGCCAGTTTAACAGCGGCGAGTACCGTTCCAGCCTTGGCAGAGGAAACTGGAGTGACCGGTGCCGCCATACAACTTGGTGGGGTGATGGATTTGAAGGGCGACTCCAAAGGACTCGGCTTAGGCATGAAAGTGGGTATCGAAGCCGCGCTCAAGAGAGAGAAAGTCCAAGGCCGTGCGATTGAATTTACTGCACTCAACGATTTTTATACTTCCACAGAGACGATCAAGGCTACCAACCAGCTCATTGATCAGGGAATATTCCTCATGTTGGGCAGCGTGGGCACTCCTACGGCGAAAGTTGCGCTTCCCCTTCTAGCCGAGCACAAAGTGCCTGCCGTTGGATTTTTCACCGGCGCCGATCTCTTGCGGCCCGGAGTTGGCGATATTGTTAACTTTCGTGCCAGCTACATTCAGGAAATCGCCTACGCGATTCAGACGGCCCTTTCCGCAGGCGTGAAGCCCCAAGAGATTTGCGCCTTTGTCCAAAACGATGCCTATGGTATGGCCGGCGTGTTGGGCATTAAGGCAGCGCTCGCGAAACAACCCGACATGGCCGGAGTCATCAGCAAACTCGATCACATTCTTGCCATGAAAGGGGAGGAGCCCGCTCGTAATGGGATTGGGCCGGTGGGTGTTTACTTGCGTAATGCGACCAGTGTGAGAGAGGGTTATCTGTCACTAAAACAGTGGGAACAGACGGCGGGTACAAATTGTAAATTTGTAGTGACGGTAGGTACTTATGCTTCGATTGCTTCTTTTATCGGTTATTCGCGTTATAAAGGTGACAATTGGATTTTTAGCGCAGTCTCTTTTACCGGTGCCGACAACTTATTATCAGCCGTGAAGGATTACAAAGTAACCGATAAGATCATTCTGACGAACGTCGTGCCTGGCTTGGATTCATCCCTGCCCATTGTGGAAGAAGCCCGTAAAGCTCTTGGGGATCAATTGAGTTATGTATCATTGGAAGGATTCATCGTTGGCAAGATGTTTTTAGCCATCGCGCGCGATATCAACGGCGATATCACCCGCGAGAATTTCCTTAAAGCGGCGCGCGGCCGGACCTTCGATTTAGACGGTTTGAAGCTGGATTTCACTAACAATAACCAGGGCTCCGATTTCGTGCAACTCGCCTATCTCGACGGTGGAGAATTCAAGAGCACCACGCCCCAACAACTGGCTAAGATATTTCAACAGTAAGGCTGCAATGGAGCCTCGATCGCCGGCCAGCCAAGCCATAAGGGGTTGGACTCGCGAACTGCAAGGGTTGGGGGCAGAAAGCGCCTAAGTGCATGCCGCTCGGGCGCAACGCAACCCCATCTTGAAATTCTGGCGCCGACCTCGTTTCAGGAAGAGCAGGATTCACCAAGGACTCCGAATTATTAGTGGGGTTCGTCAAAATTGCCTGCAAGCAGGCTCCTACCTGTCAATTTTCGCCATGTCCATTAAGTCTTTATCGCGCTGCTGGACCCGCCTTTCGTAACTGGCCCGGTTTTTGGCGCAGATCAGGCTGTAAGGGCGGCTCACTTTTTGAGTCATGTAGTCCAAATCACAATGGTTACTCCGGATCGAATTTTCCACATGACTGCGCGTGGCTTCCACGGCCTTGAGCGCCCAGGATTCCCGCTGGGGATCGGCCAGGAACAGACTGAGTTCCCGGCAATGGGCGCATTGACAGGCGACTTGGCTGGGTCGCGCCCAGTCGCTGGGCGGGGCCAGCGGTTCAGCAATGCGCGCCTTGAGATGGTTGAGGCAGGCTGTGCGCAGGCGTTGAATGGCGGCGCTGTCCCGACTTTCCGGACGCTCAACCAAGGTCAACAGCGCAGGAATCAGAATCGCGTCCAGTCCATAAGTTTCGGGCCAGGCCAGAAGATAATCAACAGCACGGTTGGCCAGTTCGGCATCGATCATCGCCAGCGCAATCATGACATCAGCGACCGACCGGGATTCCACTTTAGACCGGTAGTAGCTCCAGGTCTTTTCCGTTTCAGGGATGCGAACCGGATCGCCCGGCAGGGCTTCAAACAGCAGAGTGGCGGCAGGGAGCAGGTCAGCCTGGCCGCCGGTTTTCTGTAAAACTTCGGCGTAACGCACCAGCAAGTCGCCGCAGGCGCCCAGCGCCTGACGGGTGTTTCCGGCAATGATATGTTCAATAAGTTCAGCCGCGCGCGGTGCAGGGAGCAGATCAACGGCGCGTATCAGCGCCTCGTTATCGCCTTTGCTGTAAACGCCTTCAGCGCTGATATCAGTTAGGAAGGCTTCGATGCGGGGAATGTCGCGCAACTCGGTCAACAGATCGAGTATTTGGGCCGATTCGGCGACTGAGTTGGAACGCCAACCCATTGATCTGGGCCAGGTATTCAGCATGAGTCCGGACAGCTCATGCGCCTGGCTCCAGAGTGGAGAGGCCGGATCCTGGCCGCCTTGCTTCCAGTCATCCACCATTTCTCTCAGGCAGGGCAGGGTCATGGACAAACCGGCTTGATTGAGTACGGCCAGGCGTCGCTGGCGCGGCCAGAGTACAAAAGCCGCGCGGTGATAAGTGCGTTCAAAAGATGCGCCTTCGTTACCGGTGGCTTCCTGAAAATGAACTTCGTCCGGTTCGAGGTTGTCGAGAGATCCAGGCGGGCACAGCTCTTCTTCGCCAAAAGGAAATCGCCCAAAGTCACTGGGTTGGTTATCCGGTCGTTGCCAATGCGAAAGAAAGGCGCTCCGGTCGTAGATCTCACCGATTTCAAAATCGTCCTCGTCCTCGTCGTCTCTCGACCAGCGGCGGCGTCCATAATAACCGGTTTCAATGGCTTCGCCACTTTCCTCAATGGTTATCAGCGTCAGGTGCAGGTCGCAATCGGCCTGCGCGGCCCCGGCGATGAGCAGGTCGGCCACGGCGCCATCAGCCCCTTTCAGTGCGTCGAAGAAGAGTTCCGCCGGCGTATAGGCATGTTCCAGAGGGTAGATCAGCTTGTCCGGGGAGTCATCGTCGGGGGCATCGGGGGCGGCGTTCCATTGCTGCAACAGATTTGCGACCAGCGCCTGTTCGGTCTCATAGTCCGGCGGTTTCGGCAGGGGACCCTTGCCTTGGCGCAACAGGTTATAGACCAACGTCAGTCGGCAACCGGAGGTGATGGGGCGGATTTCGTGAACGCAGTCGGCGTAGAAGGCGGCGAACGTGATCTCGGCAGGGTCGTCGCTGCGCAGATCGCATTCCCGTTCCTGGTCGCGATGGCGAATCAGCAACTCACCGCCGGTATAAGTCGAGGGCAGAACAATGATGAGCGTAGCGAACATACCGGGAGCTTTTTCGGTGTCGCGATGACTGACGAAGAAGCTGTCCTGGTCGTACACCAGCATTTTATAGAGTTCAGCGACGACCGGTGCAGTTACGCCAAGGCTGGCGGCAGCGCGTGACACAATATCTTCCAGGGTTTTTGACCAGTACTTGCCCTTGAGGTGAATTTTTTCCGCGTCAATCTGCCAGGTGCGGCGCACGCGGGTGTCGATCAGGGTTTCCGCGCCGCGACCATAGGGGGCCTGTTCGGCAACTGCGATGAGTTGCTGAGCTTGCACCGGGAGAAGCGGCAAGGCAATCGGTCCGATGCCTTCGACCTCCAATTGAGGCACATACATATCAACAACGCCGTTGATGCAGAAATCGCCGGGACGATCAACTGCGCTGAGCGCCTTGGCTAGTTCGATCGCAATGAATGACATTGGCGCTGTCCTTTGAGATGGTATGAAAAATACCGCATTCAGCCGATTCGCGGGTAAGATATTTAATTAATGAATAACTGACATTGCTTAGACAACGCGCGCTATCGACGCACTATCAACAGGCCAACAAGCCGCCGGTGAAGAGATGCGGCAAATCCAAAATGGGGATGGCGTTTTCGCCTTGGCGGAAACAGGACAGGGCTAGCTCGCGCCAGCCGCTTGGGTGTTTCGGCAAAGGACATGCCTGAGTATCGGCGACACGCAGGCGTCGCGGAACGCCCATAAGCAACAGGGCGCCGTAGTCCGGCGCGGCGCCCGGCGCTGTTTGATAAGCGACGACGCCCGCCAGCTTCCAGTTATGATCGGTTTGGGGTCGCCCCCAAAGCCAGGCGGATAGATCCAGAGCCGGCAGCAGAAGATGGTTCCACAGCACCACCTGCCGGCAATAATACGGACTCAATGGCGTTTCCAGCAGGGTGGGTGTCTCGATCAGATGGATCAGTTCGCGTTCGCCGACTGCGGCGCGCAGTTGATCGTCCAAGGCCAACATCCAAGCCGCGCTCTGTTCAGGGTTCTCAGTGGCCACCGCCGCTCTCCGTGAGTGCGGCCAGCAACGCCGCCAGATGCTCAGTCGTGGTTACGCAGCCCAGTTCGCCATCTATCAGTGCCAGCGCCTGAATAGGCGAATCCGGTAGCTTCATGCAGGCAGGCAATTCCAGCAGACGCGGCGCTTCGGCCAGCGTCTCGACCTGATCGCAAACCAGGCCGAAGCGGTCGGCGCGATTATCCAGCAGAGTGCAGGTTCGCCGACTGTCCGGTATTTGCCGTAGCCGTTGCAACTCGCCAGACAGACAGTATACAGGCCACCATTCGCCGCCCAGTCCGATAGCGCCGATACTGTGTGGCGCTCGCACGTCCGGGTCGATATCCAGCAACGACTCCAGAGAATGAATCTCGGTTTGCGGCAATAGCCACTGGTAGCCATCCAAAGTGAGCCTGGCAAACAGCCGCATTGCGCGCAGTTCGACCAGCATGGTTGGAGCAGGCCGGTTCATGCGCGCAGCAATCGGTGAATTTGCTCAAGCAAATCGTCTTCCATGAACGGCTTGGTCAAATACATGTCAACGCCTGCCGCTTCGGCTTCATGCCGGTGTTTAGCGGTGGAGCGCGAGGTAATCATGATGACCGGTAGAGCGCTTGTTGCTTGGTTAGCCCGCAGATGCGCAGTCAACTCCAGGCCGTTCATGCGCGGCATCTCCAAATCGGCTAATACCAGATCCGGACGCTTGCTATTGATGATTTCAATCGCTTCCAGGCCGTCGCGTGCGGTGCGCACCTCAAAGCCAGCGTCGCGCACGAATTGCGCCAACGAGCGGCGGGCGCTCAACGAATCGTCGACCGCCAGCACAATCCGGCGTTGGGGCACGGATGCAGTGGCCAACGCCGGTTGAACCGCCGCTGGCCACTGCTGGCCGATCGTTCGCGTGCGCAGTAGTTCAGGCAAATCCAGCACCGGAGCCACGCTGCCGTCGCCAAGAATCGTGGCGCCGATGATGCCAGGGAGCTGAGGAATGTACTGGCCCATGTTCTTGACCACCAAGTCGCGGCTGTCCAGGACTTCCTGCACCAACACGGCGCGGAGACTGCCGGTTTCTTCCCTCACTAGCAGCACTGGCGGCGCATTGCGGCTGTGTTGACGCGGGTCTTCGGGTAGGTTGAGTAAGGTCTCCAGGGACGTGAATTCGTGAACGTCGTTACCCAGCCGGTAGGTGGTCGCATTGCCCAGAGTTTGGACCTGACCTGCTCCCGAGTACAGAATCTGCTCAACGCCACGATCGGAAAGGGCGTAGATGTGTTCGCGCACGCGCAGCAGCAAAGCGTGCGTGGAGATCAGCGTGACGGGCAATCGCAATTCCATGAGGCAGCCCTTGCCAGCTTCGGTTTGTAAACGCAGCGACCCTTTCATCTCCAGTAGCCGGCTATAGACCATATCCATGCCGATGCCGCGCCCTGAGGTTTGAGTAGCCGTATCGCGGGTCGAGAAGCCTGGCAGCAGAATCAGCCGGGCCAGCTCATCCGGCTCTAGCGGCTTATCAGAAGCGATCAAGCCGCGCTCTTCCGCGGTTCGGCGAATCGCTGGCAGATCCAGACCAGCGCCGTCGTCCCGGCAATGGATGACGATATTGTCGCCTTCACGCATGAAACGCAGTTCGATGCGCCCGTTTTGCGGTTTGCCCAGACGTTGGCGCTGAGGGGGCGATTCGATGCCGTGGTCTACCGCATTGCGCAGGATATGCATCAGCGGGTCCACCATATCGTTCAGTACATTGCTGTCCATCGGCGTGTCAGCGCCGCGCACCACCAGTTCTGCTTCCTTGTCCACCAATCGGCAGGTTTGCCGCACGGTGCGTTGCAGGCGGGGGACGATGGTTTGAATCGGCACCATCCGCGTGCGCAGCACCGCTTCCTGGCTGTCCCGGTGCAGGCGCGCTTGATCCACTAGCAGCGAGTCCAGCAACACCAAGTTGTCTTCGACAGCCCGGTTCATTTCGCGGGCGTCGGCGGCGGCCTCGACCAGGCGGTGGGTAACGGTGTTAATCTCGTTGTACTGCTCCAGCTCCAAAGGGTCGAAACCACTGCGCTGTATTGATTTGGACAGCGGTGAGGACACATTGCGGATATCGGCCAGTTGCTCCAGTTCGGCGGTCAGGTTTTGCAACAACCGGTTCTGCATCGCCACCGTCCGGGTTTGGGTAATGGTTTTGCGGATCCGCTCTTGAAGCTGGCCGGTCAGGATGATGCTTTCGCCCACCAGGCGCAGCAGGTTGTCCACTAAATAGGCGGAAACCCGTAAGACCGTTTCAGGAGTTGCAGCAGCGGACGGGGGCGCAGCCGCTGCTTCAGGCGGCGAGGGCGCAGCGGTTTCCAACGGAGCGGCGGCGGTTTCCAGCAGCGGCGCAGCGGTGACGGACTCGGGCGTCACCGCTGGCGGCGGCGGGATTTCGTCGCCGACCGGCACCCCGAAGCGGTCAATGCGGTTGGCCCAGTCCAACACGGCTTGCAGCACGACCAGCGCCTGCGGTGGCGGTTCACTCATGCCTAACAGCGCTTCGCTCATGGTTTCCAGACAGTCGGCGGCGTTGAGCAGCATGTCGGCCAGGGGCCGGTTGGGCAGCACGCCCTGCTTGGCCAGCGCTTGCAGGATATCTTCCATGTGATGGGTCAGCGTGGCGATGCCGCGCACGCCAACGGTATTGCCCGCGCCTTTCAAAGTATGGGCGATGCGCCGCGCTACTTCCACGTCGGTCGGTTGGCCGTCGCCAGCCGCCAGGCGTTGGATCGCGGCGGAAAAGTCAGCCGCCTGGTGCGGCAGTTCTTGCAACAGACCATCCAACAAATCCTGATTGACATCGGCAGGCAGATCCAGCGATATATCATCGGGTTGGGCCTGTTGGGGCCGGACTTCCGCCTCCGCTTCCTCCGTCGTCAGCTCTGGCGCGAACAGCAAGTCGGTCAGCGCTGCCGCGTCGGCGGCTGTCAATGGCTGCGGCCAGCGGGCGTCTTGCAAGCATTGCGTGAGCGCTTCACACTTCGAGCGATCGTTCAGCGCTTGCAGGTAACCCAGGGTCAGCGCCGGCCAGGTTTCGACGACATCGCGTTGTTCTGGGCGCAATGGATCATCTTGAGTCGCCAGTTCGAGCAAGTTGGCGTATAGGTGAATACAGGCTTGTTGCAGACCGGTTAAATTGATGGAAGCCGAGGCTTCTCCCAGCCGCTCCAGGTATTCGGCATAGCCGGATAGAGCCTCGCTGCGGGTTTCGCCGGTGCTGTCAGCGGCTGTAGCTATCGTGAGCATTTCATCGCTGACTTCGGCCATCTGCACAATTTCCGCGCACAGAATTTCCAGAAGTTCTTGCTGAGCGGCGTTGGGCGTGAAGGGCGTGATCGCGTTGTCAGGTTCTTGGCTTTCCGCGTCCGCTGCTGAGTCCGAGCGGCTTGTGGCAGTCGTTGGTTCCATGCCACTGGCGGTTACAATTGGGCGTTCCGACGCCTGCTCTTCTATAGCAGCGGCTGGCTCGATGCCATAAACGGTTACGCTTGAAGACGCCGATTCCTGCCCAATGATCTCTGACGCAGCTTCAAACGGCTCCAGGGGGAGCAATACAGAGGCTTCTTCTCTCGCCTGTTCCGTTGTGACATCGAGCGCTGTTTCTTCAACCTTTTCGACGAGAGTATCCAGATCGGCTGCAACCGGTGGCGGCATAGCCGTCGGCTTTTCAGCAACGAAGTTAACAGCAGCATCCAGCGCCGTTGTTTCCTCAACAGCGTCAATCGGGAGGTCCAGTGCGGCGGTTTCCGTTGCCGCCGGTTCTTCAGCAACAGCGTCAGCTGGGAGGTCCAGGGTGGCGGTTTCCGTTGCCGCCGGTTCTTCGGTAACGAGGTTGACGGCAGCATCCAGCGCCGCAGTTTCCTCAATAGTGTCAGCCGAGAGGTCCGGGGCGGCTTCTGCTGTAGAAGGGGCGAGGACCGGTGGGGCGCTGTCGATGTCCCTCCTTTCCTTATTTTCGTCAGGAAAAGTTGGCAGGGGAGGAGGAAGAGTTGGCGTCAATAAATCGCGCAACACATCCGCTTCCGCCACTGCCAGCGGCATGCTCCAAACCGGACTTTGCAAGTGATCGAGCAAAGCTTCGCTGGCCTGCGGATCGTCGGGAGCCATAAGATAACCGATCACCAGCGTCGGCCACTCCTCCAATCGTTCGCGTTCGGCGTCGCTGAGGTTTCGAGCATTGGCGTCCAGCACTGTCAGATTTTCCTGAAAGAGTAAACAGGTATCCTGCAAGCCCAGCAAACCGGCTTCACTGGCCGCTACACTGATACGCTCTACCTGTCCGATATAACGGCGAATGACTGCGCGGACTTGCTCCTGATCAGCGCTGTCGTTTTCCGCAGGCAGGCTTTCCAGAATACCGAGCGCTTCAGCAACCTCGGCTTCCAACGCTGCAATGCTTTCTTCCGATACCTGCATCAGTGTTAAACCCCTCTCGCAAGCAGCAGCAATCTGGCGGCGGCTCTATTAGCGGCGACGGACACGAACCCACCGTCAGGTCGGTAACCGGAACACACGAACGGAGCTCAACAGATTTTTAGCGTATTCGACGAGATTCGTGGTCTGCACGGTCTGCTCCAGCAGCTGTTGGCTGGTTTGTTGCGTGCTGGCTTGAATCTGCTCAGCGCGGCCAAGCAGTTCATTGCTGACCCGCGCCTGCTCTTGCGAGCGCGAGGCGATTTGCTGCACGGAGGCCACCAACTCGGTTGTGGTTTGCTGAGTGTGCTGCATTTGTTCGCCGGCTTGTTCGGCCAGTCGGCTGCCATCGACCACTTGGCTGATCGCCGCGTTCATAGCGTTCACCGTGTCTGCCGTCTCGATCTGGATATTGCTGACCAAGGTGGCGATTTGCGACGTCGCCTCGCGGGCGTTTTCGGCCAATCTTTGCACTTCGTCGGCTACCACAGCAAAGCCGCGACCAGCCTCACCGGCTGATGCTGCGTGCATACTGGCGTTCAGCGCGAGAATGTGGGTGCGCTCAGCAATCGTGTTAATCAGGTTCACCACGCCGCTGATTTCTTGGGAACGCTCGCCTAACCGCTTAATGCGTTTTTCGGTTTCACGAATGGTGTCGCGGGTGCTATTGATGCCGCTGACGGTATTGGTCACTGTCTGCAGCGCCGATTGAGTGGTCTTGATCGTGGTTTCAGCAGTGCTGTTACACTCCTGCGCCAGTTGAGCAATCTGCTTCATGGTTTCAGCCGCGGCGGCCAAATCAGCAGCGGTTTGCTCCACCGCTTGGCGCTCGTTTTCGGCCACGGCGATAACCGTATCGGACTGGGTCTTAACTTTTTCGGATGCCGTCGCCACTTGTTCGGAGATGTGGGTTACGCCCTGCAGTACGATAGCAGTTTCGTTGGTAAGCAGATTTAGGGCGTCCGCCACCGGTCCGGTCACGTCCTCGGTCACCGGTACTTTAACGGTCAGGTCTCTCTGACTGAGTTGGGACACGGCTTGCAACAGATTGATAATCGAGTCATTGAGCTGTTCGTTTTCGTGTTCTGCCTGCACCAGGGCGTTGACTCGCTCGTTTAACACCTGGTCGAAGGCCTGACCCAGTTCCGACAATTCGTCAGAGCCGGTCAAGCCAGTTCGCGCAGCATAGTTGCCTGCGCCCACCTGCTGCACGGTCGCAGTTATCTGGTTAATGGGGTTGACGATGGCGTGATAAGTGGCGCTACCCAGACTGAAGGAAATAGCGATGCCGAGCAAACCGATCACTGCGATCAATACTGCAAAGGTATTGCTGGTATTTTGCGCCGTTTCCAGGTTCTGTTCGGAGAGCGCCTTATTTTCGGCAATGTTGGTTTGCAGGGCTTTGAAGAAGGGATTGAGTAGCGCATCGAGGTCGTTGCTGACGAAGAGGTTCAAACGAGCTCGATCCCGACCGGCAAACAAGTCTTCCAGTTCGGTAAAGGCATCGTTGATGCTGGCGAGGCCTGCTTGGTAGGCGCTTTGCAGGCGCTCTTGTTGGCTCGCGCTCAAAGTGCTGAGAAGCTCTTGCCAGCTTTTCTCGAACTGCGCTTTTGCTGCGGGTAAGAGGGTGGTTCCCTGCTCCCAGTTGCTGGTGCCGCGAGCCACGCTGTTCACCAGTGACAGCACGTCATTACGCAGGATTTCACCTAATCGCACCAGATCGGCTTGGGTAGTCAGGGATTGATTGAAATTTGATACATTGTTGTTCAATCGATTCATACCAACATAAGCGGTTAGTCCGATTCCCACCAGGATGACAAGCTGTACGATAATTGTAAAAGTCAAGCGAGCATTGATTTTTTGGCCGCCCATGATTATTTTTCCTCATAAAATGAGTTAGCAAGCTCCATGAATTGAAACACTCGTTTGCATTTCATGGATGGATATAAAGGTTTATCGGCTCAACAGCTTTTTAACATCGCTCGGCTCGATCACTCTAAAAGCGTCGTCTTGCAACAAGGTCAGCAGCACAAAATCGGAACCTTGATTGTCATTGGTGAAATCCACTCGAATACCGCCAATGTCGTAGGGCTGGCGGCGCGCCGCCTTAAGGAAGTTTTCCCGAGTCAGTGGGCCGTCGATTGCTTGCAGGATGGTGACAAACAATTTGCCGACGATGTAGCTTTCCAATGACGTGTAATCCAGATTGTCGCCTAACGCCTGATGCGCTTCTTTAACTACAGGCAAGGGCGCATCGAGCGCTGGCACGATCTGGGTAGCGATCACCTTGTTGCGAATTTTGTATCCCCGCAGAAGAACCGCTAACGGCTTGCCTGCCGCTGGCGAGGGTGAGCTGAAGATCCAGTTTTCATCTTTAAGATCGGCGGCATATCCAATGAAGGTAGCCGCTGGGTTGTAAACCGCCGTCGTGGCTACCAGCCGGCAGCGGTTACCGGCGCCGGTTTCCCATTTTTTCAACGAAAGATAGCCAGGCCGCGCGCTGACCGTATCGCGCGTATAAACCCCGACCGGACCGATATTATTGCGCTCAGGGTTATCCCCCGGCATGTTCAGGACTTGATCAATCTTGGCGACAATCTCTTCGGTACCTGGTTGCTTCGCCAAGGCGTTGCGAACCCCCTGAACACCGGCCATGCCATAGGCGTCGTTCTGGGCGTAGGCGCATACTTCGGTCGGTTTGACGCCCGCCGCCAAAGCCGCTTCCACTACGCGCTCTACTTCGGTGGCGTAACTGGCCCGGAAATTCAGCACATCGCCAGGTCCGGTGAAGGCGGCGCCGGTGTAAAAGCCGAATGCCGGCACTTTATGCTCAGCCAGCAACGGTAGCACCGCCTTGGTGGTGGGTGAGCCGAAGCTGTTGACCATCGCAAACACGCCTTGCTCAATCAATTGTTGGGCAGCTTTGATCGTTTCGGGAGGATTGTAAAAATCGTTGACGGCGACGAATTCGATACGGTGTTTCTGCACGCTTTGGCCAGCCAACGCCGCTTCCATACCGCGTTTCATTGCCTGACCGTACACTTCGAAATCGCCCTCCAGAGGGAGGGTAGCGCCGATGCGGAGAGTGTCGTTGGTAACGCCAGGCGCTGCGGCCCAACTCCAGGGCGCGATTGCACATAGACCCAGTAGTAGTCCGAGTACGACGCTGCTTCGCCATTTTCGCCAGCTTACCGCTCTGCTCATGCCGACGATAGAACGATTTCTTATACACATGCTGCGATACCTCTTTTTAGGTTCCTTCTATCCTGGTTTGTTGCCGGCAGCAACCACTCCAGTTTAACGTTGCCGGCATCAGGTGATTCCAGCGGCTTGCCCGCCTAATGCCCTAAAGAAGCTTTGATGATCAAACTCCAGCCAGATTTGCTCGTCCTGCGCATAGCCTCTGGCGACATGAGGCCGCAGCGCCGTGGGTAGTGGCGGCAGCCGGGAAAGCGCTTGACGGGTGATCGCTGGCCGGGGCAGGCCATCAACAAACAGGCCCACTGCGCGCTCGCCTCGATCCAGGACCAGCAGCCAGCGCTTTTCTCGCGCGCCTTCTTCCAGTTGCAAAAGCTGTTTCACATCGAATACCGGCGCCAGGTTGCCACGCAGGTTGATCAGCCCCGAAAACCAGGGAGGCGCGTTGGGCAGCGGATAAACCACCCAGCGCTCCAGCACTTCGCTGGTGGTGTCTTGATCGATCAGCAAGCCAATATCGCCGATTCGGAAACCGTAGCGCGCGCGCCGGCTTTCGACTCGGTCGAGACCGCCGACAATGCCGGGAGGCGGTTTGAAGCGATTGAGCGCCGCGCTGGGCTCCAGCCAGCGCCGGGGCATTTGGCCAGCTTTGTCATTGTTCATCAGGGGTTCCAGCCGACTAAAGCCACTTAGGAGAATGCTTTCAACTGATCGGTGATGGCGTCTGCAACGTAAGGCTTGGTGATGTAGCCCTTGCCGCCTTGCATCTGCGCCCACAAACGGTCAGCTTTCTGATTTTTGCTGGTTACGAAGATCACTGGAATGCTCTTGGTTTCGGATTCGTTGCCGAGCGAACGACAAGCGGCGTATCCGTCCATGTCAGGCATGATGATGTCCATAAAAATCAGATCAGGTTTTTCCGCCTTAGCTTTTTCAATGGCTTCTTTACCATTAGTGGCGGTGACTATGGCGCAGCCTGCCTCGCTGAGGATGCTTTTGATGTTCGCCAGATCAGTTGGGGAATCATCAACAACCAAGACTTTTCGTACCGGCATGGAAACCTCCTTTAATTTGATTTAATCAATTAAAACACACGCTTTCATATTTGACACAGACTGTTTCAGCGATTATCCAAAAAACGGGATGTCTGGGATTTTAAGGGGATTTCAAATACTTCTTGACCACTTTTTGAAAAGCGTTTTGTTTGGCGGGCTTGGTTAGATAAGTGTCGCAACCCGCCAATGCGCCCTTAACGCGATCGAAAGGCGATGACTTGCTGGTCAGCATGATGATCGGCGTCTTCTTCCTGGCTTTGTTTCGTTTAATCGTCTTGCAGATCTGGTAACCGTCGATTCCGGGCAACACGACATCCAGGAAGATGATGTCATAGTCTTGTTGCGCCAAGAGTTCGAATGCGTCTTCACCGGATTCAGCGGTGTCAGTCCGGATGCCAAGCAGCTTCAATTCCAACTCAACCTGTTTTCTGACCGTGCTGCTGTCATCCACCACGAGCGCCGTGAAAAGCGGAGCGTCGGCAGGCGGTTGTTCATCAGCCGCCGGAGTTTCTGTGCCGATGATGCGTTCCTGAGCGTGAGTGGAGGCAGTGATCAGTTGGCCAGCGACCTGATCCAGCACTGTCAGTACGCGGGTGGCTACGAAAGGCCGGCGAATGGAGTAGGATTGTTCGCTAGGCGCCTGATCTTTGGTGACCATGACGGACACGAGCGGGGCCGACAGATTTCCGTCGGTTGAAGATAGTTTAAAAGACCGCCATTCCGCTATAGCTTCGGGGTTTTCCGCGTCGACCATCAAAATTTGGATCGGCTCGCCAGCAGTAGCGAAAGAATAGGTGTGGGGGCGATAAAGAGAGAGCTTGAAGATATTTCTCAAGACATTTCGCTCGTTTTCGGGAATTCCGATCAAGGCAACGCTAAAGGGTTTCTTCTCGCTCATAAAATCCCCACTCCTCCTCTTTCCATCTTCTATTCGTTATTATTTTAAAGGCATTGTTGGAAATTATGAAAAATTTTAGCTTGGAACACAGGCGCTAAGAGACTCCCGTTTGGTGTGGCTGGGAGCTTGTAATGGCGTCAATAAGCATTGACTATAGTTGCCAGAAGTTTCAATGCAAGATAGAAGAGTAAGAAAAAATTGCGAAGTGACCAAGGGCGAGTAGGAACGCGCATGTCGGGCAAATCCTGTACCCGACCTACCGGCTGCGACATCAATTCCATAAGAATCATCGAAGTGACCGTTCAGTCCTCCCTTTTGGCAAAGGGGGGCTAGGGGAGATTCTGGCCCCAGCGCCCGTGCGGAATCCCCCCCGACCCCCCTTTTTCAAAGGGGGGAGGTGAATGCTTATCCATCGAAGAACCAATAATTCGGACCTTTTTGGCTAATTTATTGCGATCCCTCGAAATCACCGCACGCACCGGTAAAACGCTTCCGATTTCGTCGTGTGGTCGTCACCTTAAATCAGCCGACGCGGAAGGGTGATAAAAATCTCGTTCTATTGCAGCCATTACCGTTCTCCCGCAAGCGGGAGAACGGTTGGAGATGATAACACAATGAGAACTATTATTAATTGACCGTACTCACCCGCGCGTCAAACCGCGTAGTTCGCGCAAGGCCACCGACACCATGGGCATATCGAGACCGCCGCTTTGCCGCAACTCGGCCACGACCTGGGTGTAACGCTCGAACTGGGTGTGATGCGCGGTTTCCCATGCTGAAATCAGCGTTCCCGCACCATAACCCGGTGGACATTCAGCAAATACCCCCGTAGTCAACTCGGCGACGATGCCCGACAGATCATCGCGCAAGGCGTCGCGCGCCAGCATCTGCCAATGGCTTTCAATAGGCAGTTGGCGAATCTGTTGACTGAGCCACAGCAGATCAAGTTGGCTGACCAGTTCAAAATAAATGGACGCCACCTCTTCAACCCGCCGGTCAGCGTGCCGGGCAATCTCGGCGATGTCCAGCGCCGAATAAAGCGGCAGCAAACTGACCACCCGCCGGGCCAGCGGCTCCGGCGCGCCGGCTTGCACATAATCGGTCGCCGCGTCGTCAAAAGCGCCGCGCTCAGCGTCCTGGAACAACCGATCAAGCGTTGCTGACAGACCGGTGATGGCGTCACTAAACAACGTGACGGTTGACGCCAGATCATTGAGATAGTTCGGCCGGCGCAGGAACCAGCGCACACTGCGCGCCGCCAGGCGGATGATTTCGGCGAACAACGCATTCTGAATCGCCGCGGGTACGGACGTGTCCAGCGCTTCAATATCCTGCCACAGCTCCGCAAGGCGATAGGCGTCGCGGGTCACTACATAGGCTTTCAGCACCTGTCCAGCAGTGGCGCCGGTTTCCTCAGCCAAGCGGAAGGCGAACGTGCTGCCTACTCGGTTAATCATTTCATTGATGACGCAGGTGGCGATGATTTCCCGCCGCAGAGGATGCCGCGCAATCACCGCCGGAAAGCGTTCACGAACCAGAGTTGGGAAATAGCTTTCCAATACTGCGCCCACCAGCGGATCTTCCGGGGCGTCGGAAGCCACGACTGCATCGTAAAGATCGAGTTTGCTGTAGGCCAGCAGCACCGACAGCTCCGGCAGGGTCAGCCCTTGTCCCGCCGCGCGCCGCTCAGCCAGTTCTTCATCGTCCGGCAGGAATTCCAGCGCCCGGTTCAGCCGACCGGTCTTTTCCAGATGCCGCATATAGCGCGTCTGCTCGTCCAGCAAGCTCGCGCTGCGAGCCACCATCACACTGAGAATCTGCGTTTGCTGAATATTGTCGTGCAACACCAGGGTCGCTACTTCGTCGGTCATAGCCGCCAGCAATTGATCGCGCTGTTTCCGGGTCAATTCGCCATCGGCCTCTACGACATTCAGCAGAATCTTGATGTTGACCTCGTGATCCGAGCAGTCCACACCCGCCGAATTGTCAATGGCGTCGGTGTAGATGCGCCCGCCGGCTCGGGCGAATTCGATGCGCCCATTCTGAGTCAAGCCCAGATTGCCACCTTCGCCCACCACCCGGCAGCGCAACTCCACGCCGTTGACGCGAATCGCGTCATTGGCGCGATCGCCGGCGTCGGCGTGACTCTCGTCAGTTGCCTTGACATACGTGCCGATGCCGCCGTTGTACAGCAAATCCACTGGGGCTTTCAGAATGGCCCGGATCAGCGCCTCACTGGTCAGGGTGGGGAAGTCAACGCCGATAGCCCGCTGCGCTTCCTTCGATAAAGTGATCGACTTGGCGCTGCGCGGCCACACGCCGCCGCCTTTGGACAGCAGTTTCCCGTCGTAATCCGCCCAGGATGAACGTGGCAGGGCAAACATCCGTTCACGTTCAATGAAACTGATTTCAGGATCCGGGTTCGGGTCGATAAAGATATGGCGGTGATCGAACGCCGCGATCAGCCGGATATGGCGGGAACGCAGCATCCCGTTGCCAAACACGTCGCCGGACATATCGCCAATGCCGGCCACAGTGAAATCCTGGGTCTGGGTATCCAGGCCCAGTTCGCGGAAATGGCGCTTGACCGACTCCCAAGCGCCGCGCGCGGTGATGCCCATTTTCTTGTGGTCGTACCCAGCGGAGCCGCCGGAAGCAAAAGCGTCGTCCAGCCAGAAGCTGTATTCCCGCGCTATGGCGTTCGCGGTATCAGAGAAGGTCGCTGTGCCCTTGTCCGCCGCGACCACCAGATAGGCATCGTCCTCGTCATGGCGCACCACATTGGGCGGAGGCGCGACCTGCCCGGCTACCAGATTGTCGGTAATATCCAGCAACCCGCGCAAATAGGTCTGGTAACAGGCGATGCCTTCCCGCAACAGCGCGTCACGATCGCCGGGCGGCGGCGGACGCTTGACCACGAAACCGCCCTTGGAACCGGTCGGCACGATGACGGCGTTCTTAACGACCTGCGCCTTGACCAGGCCCAGGACTTCGGTGCGGAAATCCTCCATGCGGTCGGACCAGCGCAAGCCGCCGCGCGCCACATGGCCACCGCGCAGATGGACGCCTTCGATGCGCGGCGAAAATACGAAAATCTCGAACATCGGGCGCGGCTCCGGCAGACCAGGCACCTGTTTGGGATCAAACTTAAAGGACAGGTAATGCTTCAAATCCGCACCCTCTTCGCGCCGATAGTAATTCGTGCGCAAGGTCGCGCGAATCAGAGCTAGGAACTGCCGCAGGATGCGATCATCGTCGATATTCTCCACCTGATCCAGCGCTTCCAGAATCGCCTTGACTTTAGTTTCCTCATGGGCGCTTCGGTCGCCGGCATGGTTCGGATCGAAACGGATTTCGAAGAGTTCGATCAGCGCCCGCACGATAGCGGGGTGGGCGGCGACCGTGGCCTGCACGTAGGAACGGCTGAAGGTGAAGCCAATCTGCCGCAGATATTGTCCATAGGCGCGCAGCACTTTGACTTGCCGCCAGTCCAGTCCGGCGACTAACACCAGGCGGTTGAAATTGTCGTTTTCCACCTCACCGCGCCAGATTTTCAGGAACGCTTCGTGAAACAGCGTGCGCAGGCGTTCAATCGGCAATTCACCGCGATCGTGGCGCAGACCGAAGTCGTGAATCCACACCGGCGGCGCATTGCGACGGGCGATGTAATAAGGCTGTTCGTCGATGACCCGTACCCCCATGTGCTCCAGCATGGGCAGGCTGTCGGACAGATTCACTGGCCGTTCCGCATGATAAATGCGGAAACGCAACGCGCCTGGCGGGTCCTCCAGCAGTACATACAGGTTCACTGCAATACCGCCACAGGACTCCAAAGTTTCCATCATATCAATGTCATAGACGGCAGCGCGCCCCCCGACGGTTTCCCGATAGGCTGCTGGAAATCCTTCACCATAGCGTAACATCCGCTGGTTGCCCAATTCCTCGCCACAGTGGTCGACCAGTGCTTCCGCCAGTTTATCCTCCCAAAGTCGGGCGGTTTCCGCCAGGCGCTGCTCCAGTTCACGCACGTCGTATTCCGGCGCGGAACCGGGCGGGGTATGGATGATCATCAGCACCCGCGCCAGCATCGATTCCAGGAGCTGCACGGAAAACTCGGCGGAGGTTCCGGCGAACGCCGCCATCAACACGCTCTGCATCCGTTCGCGCAATTCGGTGTTGTAGCGATCGCGCGGGACGAAGATCAGACAGGAGAAGAAGCGCCCGTAGGGGTCGCGCCGCACGAAGAGCCGGGTTTTCTGGCGCTCGCCCAGTCGCAGGATGCCCATTGCGGTCATGTAAAGCTGTTCCTCGTCGATCTGAAACAGCTCGTCGCGCGGGTATTGCTCCAGTAACACCGCCAGTGCCTTGGCACCGTGACTGTTGGGCAGAAATCCGGTGCGCTCCATCACCCGGCCCACTTTGCGCCTCAGCAATGGAATGTCGGTCGGACTGGCGTTATAGGCGGTAAAAGTGAACAGGCCCAGAAAGCGATGTTCGCCGATCACTTCACCCTGGTGATCAAAGCGCTTGACGCCGATGTAATCCAGATAAGCCTGCCGATGCACGGTGGCGCGAGCGTTGCTTTTTGCCAGAATGAGTAATTTTCGCTCGCGGGCCTGGGCGCGCACCTCGGGCGGCAGGGTGGCGAAGCTGCCGGATACTGCGTCAGTGCCGCCGCGCAGGATGCCCAGCCCGGAATCCGGCGTGACCCGCAGCACATCGGTGTCGCCCTCTTTCCCAAGGTCATATTGCCGGTAGCCGAGCAAGGTGAAATGGTTATTGGCGATCCATTGCAGAAAGTCGCGATCCTCGGCGGTTTGCGCGGCGTCCTGGGGCGGCGGATTGCGGTTAATCTCCGCCAGTACTTCGCCCAGACGCGCCTGCATAGCCGGCCAATCTTCCACCGCAGCGCGCACATCGGCGAGCACCCGCGCTAATCCGGATTGCAGGGCTTCCAGTGCCGCTGCGTCGCTGCGCCGGTCCACTTCCAGGTGAATCAGGGATTCCAGTTTGCCTACCGAATCATGGCGATCGGCGGCGACATCCAGCAATTGGCTGGTTTCATCGCGCACCACGCGCATGACGGGATGAATGATCAAATGCAGGGTCAGGCCCTGGCGATTGATCTCGGGCACGATCGAATCCACCAGAAACGGCATGTCGTCGTTCAAGATTTCAATAATAGTATGCGGCGACTGCCAGCCTTGTTCCGGGACGTTTGGGTTATAAACACGCAGCTTGGGCAGGCCATCGCCCAGTTGCTGGATAAAATGCCAGTGGGAAAGCACTGCGCCGTAGAGATCTTCGACCGAGCGTTGCGCCAAGTCATCAGGATCGACCTGCTGGTAGTAGTTCGCGACAAAGCGCGCCACAACATCGACTTGCTCGCCAGCCATGCGGGTTCGCACCTGATGGATGACGTTTTCAATCAGTTCGAGTTTGCGGTCTTCGATATTCATTATGGTTCTCCCGGGGCATCCGATGATGAAGATCATCCTAATCAGGATAGCAGGCGTTTGTTGACTGTGACCCAAGATCACCTTTTCAGGCGATTGCAAACGTTGGTCACAAAGTACAGACTGCGATGGCCATTGCAACGGAGACCTGGGTAAAGGGTCGCTCTTATGATTGTTAATGGAGGTGAAGGCTGGGATGAGAGTTGAACAGTTACGTTCAGGCGATCTCGTTCCGGCTGAATCCACCCCTGTGAGCGGTCCAGACCGCTGCGACGGTCCACTTTGCCGCAACTGGCGACAGCGGCTGCATTCTGATAATGTTACATAGTTTAAATCAGGCGACAACATTAGTGAGGAGCGATGTATGCGTTGGCGTGATCTTCGGCGCAGCCGGAATGTGGAAGACCGACGTGATGAATCCCCTTCCGCGGAGCGAGGCGGAGGGGGCGGCGTGCGGCTCGGTGGGACGGGGTTGCTGCTAGTGCTGGTGGCCAGCCTGATCTTCGGGGTCAATCCGCTGGAGGTGATGAATCTGCTGGGGAATGCGCCGACCACCTCGGTCCCCCGGCAAACGCCGCCCCGGTCGCCCTCTCCGGATGATCCAATGGCGGACTTTGTCAGCGCCATTCTGGGCGATACCGAAGATGTGTGGAGCCGCTGGTTTCAGACCCAGGGTGGTCAGTATCCGCCGCCAAAGCTCGTTTTGTTTCGTGATGCGGTGCAATCCGCCTGCGGTTTCGCCAATGCGGCGGTGGGTCCGTTCTATTGCCCCGGCGACCGACAGGTTTATCTCGATCTGGCGTTTTTCCAGGAACTGTCCCAACGCTTCGGCGCCCCTGGCGATTTTGCGCGCGCCTACGTCATTGCCCACGAGATCGGCCATCATGTCCAGAACGTGATCGGCCTCTCCGAAAAGATTCAGGCGCAACGACGACAACTGCCCGAAGCGCAAGCCAACGCTCTGTCGGTATTAATGGAATTACAGGCGGATTGTCTGGCCGGGATTTGGGGCCATTTTGCCCAACAACAGGGTGTACTGGAGCCTGGCGACATCGAGGCGGCGCTGCGCGCCGCCGCCGCAATCGGAGATGATCGTCTCCAGCGACAGGCGCGCGGCGTGGTAATCCCTGATTCTTTCACGCACGGCACCTCGCAACAACGCACACAATGGTTCACGCGAGGGCTGGAAACCGGCGATGTCAAGGCCTGTAACACGTTCGTCGCACAGCGCCCTTAAGCGATGTTTGTCCATCCTGCACCTATCTGGATTTCAGAAGCTTCCAAACGGAGGCGAACCGGCAGCAGAGGCCGCCACACCAACCGCTCCAAGCCGATGCAGACCACTGTATCAAAGATTGATGAACCCGTCGTTTATTCGGTTAGTCAGCCACTACTTGATAGACGCCTTCGGTATAGGCCGCTATGGTGTCCCAATTGAATCTTTCCTCTATGGCCCGACGGCTATTGGCCCCAAGCGCCCGACAATGTTAACGCGCTTCCGGATTAGCGTTGCTTGCCCCATTGCCGCCATGTTGCAAAGCAGCAGTTCCCATGATTCACTTCCTGTTTTGGATTTTTTGTAATACTTTCCCTAGGGTTTTTAAGCGTTGTATTGATCTTTTGCTAAACTGAATAATTAATGTTTGGCCGGAAATTCCAGGACCTTGCAGGTTGGGCTTTGTAAGCCCAACCTGCAAGATTTGAAGGCGTCCGGGTATTGAATTAATTTTTTAAAAAATTATGTTAGGGAACTCAGCCTCAAAAATGACTTACCGAGTGCATGCTTCATGTGGAAAGCGCTGATTCGTTTTTTCTGGCCAGAAAAAACTTCCAGTTCACAATCATCTCAGAAAAAAACAGCTTCTGTCTGGGAAGCGCCCCTTCAATTTGAACAGGAAGATCTGCAGGCTGTTGACCTGGATGTTGATGAGGCTTTTTTGAAACTCGTTCTGGGCGTTCATTTATTCCTGGATATCAGATTAAATTTGATTGAAAAAAGAACGCTGGAGCAGATTGATCTTTTATTAACTTCAGATGTTTTTGATGACCGAACGCTGCCTCGATTACCCGCCGTTGTTCCACAATTGTTAAGTTCATTAAAAAGCGATGATATATCCGGTAAGCATTTAGCTGACCAAATCAGTCGGGATCCGGTATTGGTTGGTGAAGTCATTCGATTGGCTAATAGCGCTTTTTATCAGACTGGCTCTAAAATCAATAGCCTGCAACGCGCGGTTGTTCTGCTGGGGCGGACGGGTTTGCAGCGCTTAATCGCTAACGTAGTTATGAAGCCAATTTTCAACGTCCATGAAGGACATTTTGGTCATCTCGCAGCGAATTACCTATGGTCCCAGTCGGAGCGTTGCGCTCATGCCTGCGCGTATTTGGCCAGAGGTCGTTTCGACGGTTTCGACGCTTATCTGGCGGGTATCGTCTGCAATATCGGGATGATTGTCATTCTACGCATCATGGATCATCTTCGGATAGGTCGTGAAACCCCGCGATCCATCGCTTTTTACGAAGCAGTGCTGCTGAAAACCAGACAGTTGTCGTCTCGAATTGCTGAAAATTGGCAATTTCCTTCCCCGGTGCTGAACGCTTTACAGGAATTAGCCATTTTGGATCAGAAACCGGATATGGCAAAATTGAGCGGCACGCTTTACGCCGCTAATCAACTGAGTCAATTACGGGTGCTCGTTGACGAAAATCGTCTGGATGACGATATTGATCAGCTAAATCGCCGATTGGGCGGACAATTGACTGAACATTGCGTGCGCTGTTTTTTTGAATTAAAGCGTCTATCGGAATTGCATAAAAACTAGGCTTTCAGCAGTTATTGCTGACTTCATCCACAATAATTGATCCGTCATAACTGACATAATGTCATCGCCAACAAACCATAACGAGGAGATGCGCGATGCGGGAAATTTACCATGCTCTGGTGCTGAACATGCACCAACCTCCTGGCAATCTTGAACATTTGCTTGAGGTCAATGATTGGGAAACCAAGGAAATTCTTTTTGCCTACGATCGCATGCCCCGGTCGCTATGGGCTTATCAGGACATTGCGCGCGTCCACCTGTCATTATCCGGGACGTTGCTGGAGACACTGTCTAACCCTGACTTTCAGAGCCGGGTTTACGGCATGGTGGATTGCGGCAAGTTGCTTTGGCATTTGCAAAACCAGAATCTCTTCGAAGTGCTCGGCACAGGTTATTATCATCCCGTGCTGGCGCTGATTCCTGAAGCCGATTGGGACGAGCAGATTGCCCGTTGGCAATCCATTGCCGGTCATTTACTTTGGCGAACTCGGTTCAATGGTTTCTGGCCGCCGGAAATGGGGTTTGACATGCGGCTGATCCCGCATTTGAAGAAAGCAGGCTATCGCTATGTCATGGTTGACTGCGAATATGTTGATCCCGTGGGCCAAATGAGTTGGCAGGAACTGCGCTATCGTCCGCATATCGCGGAATACGGTGGGGAACAAATTGTGATTGTAGTGCGCGACCGTGAATTATCGGATGCCCAGTTAGCCGGCATGGACTATGGCTGGTTTTATCACGAACTGCATGAACGCACCAAATGGTGTGATTTCCCGCCGTTGGTGGCCACCGCAACCGATGGCGACAATGGCGGCTGGTTCCGTAACGTCACCGAAAAGTCCAATTTCTGGACCTGGTTCTATCACCAGGCGATGGAGGAAATTCGCGCGGGCCATTCCAGCATGCGCCCGATTTTTATCACAGAGTACCTGGACCGATTTGGCGCGCATGGGCAGGTCACAGTGCGGCGCGGCGCCTGGAATACCGATGAGCACCATGGCTGGGATTTTCACCAATGGCAAGGTTCCTGGGCGCAGCGCGATACTCTGGTGCGCATTCATGACATCAGTCGGGAATATCACACGATGGTGAAGGCGGTCGCGCGGGCTAACGATCCTAATCCGGAGCTGGCGCGCGTGATGAACGAGGCGCACTGGCATTTATTGCGCGCGGAAACCAGCTGTAATTTGTACTGGGGCGAGGCCTGGATTCATAAATCCCATGCCGACCTGGACAATGTCGCCTGGCATTTGGGCGAAGCCAGGGCCATCCTGGGCGGGCGGTTAACCCTGCTTATGACTTCGGAGCCGCCCGCAGAGACTGAAGCATCACCGAAAACCCGGAAAGGCATTGACGTTGACAACGTACCTGACGACGTTCCCGAGGCTACGCCAGCAGATGAAACATCCACGCCTTCCGAAAAGGCCCAGACCGGCACAAAATAGCGTAATCCCATAGCGTCTGTCGTGGCGCAGGCTCTCAACCCGTGCTACGCATTTCATACTACATTTTGGAGATTCATCACATGCCACTGCTCGCCCTGCAAACTTCCATTTCCTTGTCCAGTCAGCAACGTCATGAACTGCTTGCGCCGCTCTCGCAAATCGTTGGTGAATGTATTGGCAAACCGGAACGCTACGTGATGATCACGATCGCCGAAGCAGCTATGCTAATGGGGGGCGTCGAAGGTCCAACTGCTTATGCTGATATCCGTAGCATCGGCGGTCTGAGCGGCGCAGTGAATCGCAAACTCTCTGAACGTGTCTCCAATCTGCTCAAGGAACGGCTGGGCATTCCACCGGATCGGGTTTATCTTGGCTTCACCAGCGTCAGCGCCGAGAATTGGGGCTGGAATGGCGGCACGTTTGGCTGAACCTTGATTCGTCTCTTTTCCTTACTATCCACAGGCTGTGTATGACTGCAAAAACTCTGATGAGCGCGGATTTGGTGGCGCTGAAATCCACCGATACGGTAGCCATTGCCGCTGAAGGTATCTTGCAACATCACCTGCGTCATCTGCCAGTGGTGGATGAACAGGGCCGTTATCTTGGCACCTTTGGCATTTATTCAGTGCTGCAACTGACTCTGCCGTCGGCGGTGCTCAAACACGGGTTGGACAACATCGCATTCGTTACCGAAACTGCGCATGATATGGCCCAGCGTCTGCGCAGGCGTCAGGATGAATTGGTGCGCAACTGGCTGATTCAGGACCCGGTGGTGTATCCCGACACGCCTGCTATGAAAGTGGTGCAATTGATTCTGCACGGCCACACCAGCGTACCGGTTGTCGATCGAGAAACCGGTCGGTTGGAAGGCATTATTTCTTCCTGGAATGTCCTGGAAATTCTGATGCGGGAGCGCGCCTGAATGCATGGGTCAGAAGGTGCTGTAACATCGGTGATTTTCGGCCTGAATCCCATGTGGACCGCCGCTATCCTGTTCGCCATCACCTACGTGGTGGTCATGACCGAGAAGATCAATCGCGCCATTGTTTCGCTGGCGGCAGCGGGCATGATGATCGTTCTTGGCATTCTCAATCAGGAATCAGCCATTCGCGGCGTTGACTTTAATACTATCGGCCTGCTGATCGGCATGATGGTGATCGTCGCCATTACCCGCCAATCCGGGGTGTTTCAATTCATGGCGATCTGGTCGGCCAAGAAGGTCAATGCCAATCCCTGGGGCATCCTGGTGATGATCGCGCTGGTGACGGCAGTGACCTCGGCGCTCCTCGACAACGTGACGACGGTGCTGCTGGTGGCGCCGGTGACCCTGTTGATCACCGAGGAGTTGAAAGTCAAACCGTATCCGTATCTATTTGCCATGATCTTCTCCTCGAATATCGGCGGCACCGCAACGCTGATCGGTGATCCGCCGAATATTATGATCGGCTCCGCCACTGGGCTGACCTTCAACGATTTTGCCTACAATCTGGCGCCGGTCATTTTCGTCATTATGGCGGCCACCCTGATCCCTATCTACTTACTGTGGGGCCGGCATCTCCAGGCTGCTCCGGAAGACCGTCAACGGGTGATGCAGTTCAATGAGCGCGAAGCGATTACTGATCCACGCCTGCTCAAGCAATGCCTGCTGATCATTGGTCTGGTGATTGCCGGCTTTGTCTTCGCCCGCTTCCTGGAGTTGGAAGCAGCTACCGTCGCCATGACTGGCGCGGCGTGGCTGTTGCTGTTGAGCAACTGGGGCCGTAACGCCGAACATCAAAGTAAGAAAGTCACTCGTGCTTTCAATGAAGTGGAGTGGATCACTATCTTCTTCTTTGTCGGCTTGTTCATCGTGGTGCATGGGGTAGACAGCACCGGTTTGCTTAGGCTGCTGGCCGATAAGATGCTGGCGGTGACCGGCGGCGACCGGAACACGACTTCGATGGTTATTCTCTGGTCTTCGGCTATCCTGTCGGCGATCATCGACAATATTCCCTTTGTCGCCACCATGATCCCGATGATCAAAGACATGGCCCCGACCTTTGGCGGACCGGATGGACTGATGCCGCTGTGGTGGTCGCTGTCGCTGGGCGCCTGTCTGGGCGGCAATGGCACCTTAATCGGAGCCAGCGCCAATCTGGTCGTCGCCGGTTTTGCCGAACGGGCCGGTCAACCGATTCGCTTCGTCCAGTACGCTTTGTTGGCGTTTCCGGTCATGCTGCTCTCGATCGCCATTAGTACGGTCTATCTGTACTGGCGGTATTTGTAATCAATAGGCATTGCCCCGCCTATTCGGCCCAGAACTAGCGAAGCTGTCATGCGCTGCCATAGGAGCCAGTCAGGTGCTGGCCAAGCCATTTAACCGTCAACAACTACTGGAAGCGGTCGAGACAGCGCTGAAGTAAAACCTTCAAGTCCCAAGTTCGGGAGCTATACCGAAAACCAGTCTGTTGATTGATTGACAAGAACGTAACTCGGATGGAGCGCAGCAGAATCCGGAAAAACCCGGATTTCGGCCTGACGGCCTGCACAGGCTACGAAGTTTTCATACAGCCTTTAGTCCTCTACAGCGGCCGGATCTTCGCCCAGCGCATCGCGCAGGCAAACAGTCAGCGTGTCCAGAGTGTAGGGCTTCTGCAAAAAGCCGCATAACCGTTTGCCAGCGAAACGCGGCGCAATTTCCGCTTCCGTGTAACCACTGGTCATCACCACCCGCACTCTCGGATTGGCCCGCCGCAATTGCCGGAACGCCTCCTCACCATCCATATAAGGCATCGTTAAATCAAGCAACACCAACACAATATCTTCACTCCGCGTCTCATACAGTTCCAGCGCCTCCTGACCGTCGGTAGCGATCAGCGTTTGAAATCCAATACGCTCCAACATTCGGGCGCCTAGCGACCGCACCGATTCCTCATCGTCCACCAACAAAACAGTGCCGACTCCCTTCCACTCGCCCGACTTCACGCTGGGTTGGACCACGGATGTCCGCTTTTCCTGAACGACGGGGAACAAAACCTTGAAAGTCGTTCCCCGTCCTGGCTCGCTATATACTCGCAGCGTCCCTCGATGGCCCCGCACAATACCGAGCACCGCCGAAAGACCGAGACCGCGCCCGGTAAATTTGGTGGTGAAAAACGGCTCGAAAATCCGGCGCTGGGTTTCATGGTCCATGCCACAGCCGGTATCGGAAATTTCCAGCCAGACATAGGTTCCCTCAGCGAGGTTTTCATCCAGATAGCCTTCGGCCAGATAATCATGGGCGCATTCCATGATGCCCGTTGAAACCGTGACTACGCCACTTCGTTCGCCGATTGCTTCCGAGGCGTTGATAACCAGATTCATGACCACCTGACGAATCTGACTGGGATCGCCCCGCATCGGCGGCAACGACTCTTTCAGGTTCAAATTCAGAATCGCCTTCTTGGAAATCGACGCCTTGAACAGCGAAATCATCTCGCCAATCAGATCGTCAAGCCGGATATTTTCAATAACAAAACGGCCCTTGCCCGAATAGGCCAGCATCTGCCGACACAGTTCGGCGGCGCGCAGCGAGGTTTTCTCAATTGCTTGCAAACTGTCTCTAGCTGGAGACAACTGAGGAAGTTCGTCCAGCGCCAGGCTCGCATTGCCCAGCACAATGGTCAGCAGATTATTAAAATCATGAGCGATGCCCCCTGCCAATACTCCCAGGCTCTCCAACTTCTGGGTTTGCTGCATCTGGCGCTCCAGTTGCAACCGCTTGTCTTCGGCCCATTTGCGTTCGGTAATATCGGTTACTGCTAGCAGCAACAATGGCGCCTTCGCTTCACGACGTCCCTCCAGCGGTGTACCAAATACCGCCGCCTCCATTTGCGCGTAAAAAGCGGGACCCTGCGCCCGCAGAATCAGCGCCTCCAGACTTTTGCCCGTGGGATTCCTGAACAAAGCCCGGTAACGCGCCAGGAACACGCCACGATCATCCCCCTCCATACATTCCGAGAAAGGATTACCAATAAGCTGGTTCCGGTGCTGACTGACCATCCGACAGAAAGTCTCGTTCACCTCATGCACCAGTCCTACATCGTCCAGCACCAGATAACCTACCGGCGCCCGGTGAAACAACAGGGAAAACTGATTGCGAGAGTGCTCCAGATCGGCCATGATGCGGCGCAACTCTTCATTCTGAATCTCGAGTTCGATTTGATGAACTTGGAGTTCATGGACCAGCCGGCGGGCATCCTCAACCGAAAGCTCCGGCATCTCCGACTGACGCTGGGCAGCACTAGCTTCCGCCTTTTCCCTGAGGATTCGCGCCCGGTCTTTCTCACCCTGGATCATAGCGTCTCTTCACCTTGTTGTTGACTAGCTGTTTCCGCATCCGGCTCCCGCGAATTCCGCAACTGACCACGGACCCGGGCCAGCTCATGTATGGCATCGACCATCTCGGTAATGTCATTGAAAGTGGTATAAACCTGAAAGGGTTTTTTCTCACAGGTCTTGAACAATGGAATTGCGCTAACGCGCAGCCAACGCGGCGGGTTCCGCTGAGGATTAAAAATTCCCATCAATACACCGGTGACAGCTTGGCCCGTTCGCAACGCCATCATGGACGGATGCTGATCGCTGGGAAATTTCGAGCCATCCTCGCGAATTGCCTGCCAACGCGGATCTGCCGAGGTCCGGCCATTCATTTCATCAACGGTCAAACCCAGAATATTGACTGCCGCTGGATTCGCCGAGATGATCTCACCCTCCAGATTTTGATACACCACACCTTCGGCTATGGTGTTGAAAAGCTGCTGATACCGCTCTTCGCTAATGCGGACCTGTTCTGCTGCGCGTTTACGGCTGGACAAATCTAGTACGGTAAAAGTTGTCCCCGCATCGGGATTCCCTGGATTTACGAGCGATGAACTGAGCAATACCGGGAGTAGACCGCCATCCTTGCGCCGCCACTCCGTCTCTACCGCATTCACGCCATGTTCACGGATCTGAGTGTGCTTTCCATGACCTACAGATTCAAATTCCTCATTGGAGGGATAAAGCAGGCGAGAATTTTGACCGACCAGCTCCTCACGCGCATAACCCATCATCCGGCACATCTGGTCATTGACTTCCACGAAGATCCGGTCGACCACTCGGCCAATACCGATTGATGCAGCGCGATACAGGCTGGATAACCGACTCTCAGTATCCAAAAGGGCGCTTTGTATGGTTTTGAGCAACCCAATATCGATGAAAGTCAACACAATTCCTGACACAGCGCCAATCCCTACCTGGTAGGGCAGAACGCGCATCAAAAACCAAGCCCCATCCTGTGTGCGTACTTCCCGCTCCTGCTCGGCGGCGCTACGAACCACTTCGTCAATGAGTTCAAAAAGATTCAGCCCGTCCAAATTATACATGAGGTGATTCACCGGACGCCCCAGATCACTGTCCAGGATCCTGAAAATGCGACGAATCTCCGGGGTAAAACGACGCACGGTCAAGTTTTCGTCCAAGAATAGCGTACCGATTCGAGTGCTGGCCATCAAGTTGTCCAGATCATTGTTCAGCTCGGTCAGCTCAATAATCTTGCTTTGATATTCAGCATTAACCGTATGCAGCTCTTCATTGACCGATTGCAACTCTTCATTGGTGCTTTGCAATTCCTCGTTGCTGGCCAACAGCTCCTCATTGGTTGCCTGTAATTCTTCATTGGAGGTTTCCAGTTCCTCAATCGTAGCTTGCAGGTTCTCGCGAGAAAATTGAAGTTCCTGCTCCAGATCGTGAATACGCTGTTCAGCTTCCTCGGTGACGTTGTAAACCTGCATTTCACCCGAAGCCGTCTCCTTGAATTGTTGGGTCGTTTCCTCGATGAACACCGCCGCCAACAGGTCCTGGCCCTTTTTGCCAGGCAGGGGCCGGATGCGAATTTGCACAGTCCTGGGTTCATTATTCCACTTTAACCGGACGCTGGTGTACTTCAGTTCTTCGCCGGTCTTGAATACTTTTTGCAAACCAGTCGCCAGCGGGATGGCCAGCTCCCGCACCGCAATTTTAGTGATATCATTGATCATCTTCCCGGAGGACAATCCAAAGTAGCCTTCCGGATTACCCAGAATATGCAACACTTCCAATTGCTCATTCACCACGACGGCCAAGGGCACATAGTCGCCGGCCAGCAATTGCAGAAAGCGATCAAGCATACGCTCCTCATCCTGACCGCGTGGCCATGGACCATTTGGGAAGCGCGGGCGATTTTGCCAGGAGCGGACTTCGGGGACTGACAAAAACTCCGGGCCGCCTGCCGGACGACGCTTGCCCCTGGACGCATAAATTTTGTACTTCTGGTGCAGCGTTTCATAGAGGTCGGAGACCTCACCGGTGGTCTCACTGCTGCCCAACAGCAAAATGCCCTGCGGATTCAGGGAAAAGCTCATTAACTCCAGCGCCTTGCGCTGCAAGACGGGTTGCAGGTAGATCAACAGGTTGCGGCAGCTAACCAGCTCAATGTTGGTAAAAGGCGGGTCCTTGATCAGATTGTGCTGGGCAAACACCACCATCTCGCGGATCGAACGGTCAATCTGATAATGTTCTTCCCGGCGATGAAAATACTTGGTCAGCAATTTCGACGACAGATCGGCGGCGATGCTCTCGGGATACAAGCCGTTACTAGCGCGCAAAATCGCGTCGCGGTCGATGTCGGTCGCGAAAATTTTGATGTCGACCTGCCTGCCAATGCGCTCCATGACCTCGCGGCTTGACATCGCCAGCGAATAGGCTTCCTCGCCGGTCGAGCAACCCGCGATCCAGAAGCGAACTTCACGACCAGCAACGCGCTCGAAGAGCGCCGGGAGATGATTTTCCTCAAGCTCCTCGAAGACCTCGTGATCGCGGAAAAAGCTGGTCACGCCGATCAACAGTTCGCGATAAAGCGTCGTGACCTCGCCGGAGTAACTTTCCATGAACTTTACATAATCGCGCAAGTCATGGATTTGATTAACCGTCATGCGCCGCTCAATGCGCCGGATGACCGTGCTGGGCTTGTAGAAGGTAAAGTCTACCCGGGTTCGTTCGCGCAACAGAGCAAAAATGCGCGTCAGACGGTCTTCATCGGATAGCAGCGTTTGCGGACGGTCTACCTTGGCAGCGTAGGGATGGCGGACAAACGACGTCAACTTGGCAGGCATTTCGTCAGGCGGCAGGATAAAATCCGTCAAGCCGGTGGAAATCGCCGCTCGTGGCATCCCGTCAAATTTAGCGGATTCTTCGCTCTGCACCATGACCATGCCGCCAGCTTCCTTGATGGCCCGGATGCCGCGCACGCCATCGCTACCGGTGCCGGACAGAATGACGCCAATGGCCTTTTCGGCCTGATCATCAGCCAACGAGCGCAGGAACACATCGATGGGCAAATTCAGCCCCCGGGAATGGTCGGACTCGCTCAACAACAGCTTGCCGTGAAAAATCGACAAATTCTTTTTGGGAGGAATCAGGTAGACCGAGTTGACTTCGACCAGCATTCCTTCTTCAGCGCGGCGAACCGGCATGGCGGTGCGCTTGGACAGCAACTCCACCATCATGCTTTTATAATCCGGGGAAAGATGCTGGATAACGATAAACGCCATGCCGCTTTCCGCGGGCATTTGCGAGAAGAATGATTCCAGCGCCTCCAGACCACCCGCCGACGCGCCGACGCCCACATAATAAATCAGGTTGGAGCCATCGGCATCGGACTGGGAAAGAGTGTGATCTTGCATAGTGTTTATTCGTTTCGATCCGCGCCTGTGGGCAGACAACAGACGACTCAATTTAGTAACGCGAAAGGGTCATAATGGCTCCAGGAGTCATTTATCGCTCATCGCCGTTCAACTTCGCTGCTATCCTACTGCTTTATTCGCTTGATGTGAAAGAAACCTGGAACCTGGAACATGACGATCCATCATCTCGATGCGCTTTTTAAACCGGATGCCATCGCCCTGATTTGCGGAGAGGGCGACCGTGAAGTGATGATCGCCCGCAATTTGATGAAGGGCGGTTTCAAAGGGCCGGTGATGCCGGTGGACGCTACGCGCTGGGCGCTGGAAGGCGCCCTGACTTATCCCGATATCGCCAGTCTGCCGGCGCCTCCGGCGCTGGCGATCATTACTCAGCCATTGCAACAGGCGCCGGGGTTGATCGAGCAGTTAGGCGCGCGCGGCGCGCGCGCGGTGTTGTTGATTAGCGACCAGCGCAGCGTAATCGCCAGCGAACGCAAGAGGCTGTCCCAGGCCATGTTGAACGCCGCCAAGCCCTATGGACTTCGCATACTGGGGCCGGGTTCCCATGGGTTCAACGTACCACTCTCCCAATTAAATGTCAGCCTGAGCCATCAACCGCTGTTGCCGGGTGAAATCGCGTTTATCACGGAATCGGATACCATCGGTCAGACCGCTCTGGATATTGGCAATCATTACGGGTTTGGTTTCAGCTACTTGATTCATCTGGGCGATAGCCTCGATGTCGATCTTGCCGATCTGCTTGACTATCTGGCCGGCGATTATCGAACCCGAGCGATCCTGCTGTACCTGGAGCAAATTCGCGATGCGCGCAAGTTCATGTCAGCGGCGCGCCGCGCCGCGCGCCTAAAGCCGGTGATCGTGTTAAAGCCGCGCCGCTATCCCGAGGAGCCGGATGACGCGGTTTATGCCGCCGCCTTTCGCCGTGCGGGTCTGCTGCGGGTCGAGGACAGCGATGAACTCCTGCAAATGGTTGAGGTGCTGAAAGCCGCCAAACAAGTGAATAACGATCGGTTAGCCATCGTTAGCAACAGCTCCAGCATGAGTTTGCTGGCCACTGACACTTTGTACCGTTTTGACGGACGGCTGGCCCAACTTTCCGAGGTCACGCAGCAAGGTCTGGAAGCATTAATCGAATCTAGCGCTTTGCCCAATCCAGTGGACCTGGGCGATCAGGCCACCGTTCAGGCTTATCAGCAGGCGCTGGATTTACTCTTGGCTGATCCCGGAGTCGATGGAATACTGGCTATCAAAACGCCCAGCGCGTTCAGTGAGACCGCACCATTGGCCGAGGTATTGATTGAATGCCTCAGCCATAGCCGTTGTTGTCTGATCGCCAGCTTTCCAGGTCCGCAGACGGGAGAACAAGCGCGTAGGGTGTTGCTGAAACGGCAGGTTCCGACCTATGAGACCGCCAGCGCCGCCGTGCAGGCTTTCATGCGCATTGTTCAGTACAAGCGCAATCAGGCGCTCCTGATGGAAACGCCGCCTTCCCTGCCCGAGGCGTTCGCTCCTGACATCAGCGCGGCGCGGGCCATCATCCATCGGGCGCTGGCCGAGGGGAGGCGGCGGCTCGACGAATGCGAGGCGGCGCAATTGTTGAAAGCCTATGGCATCCCTATGGTAGACACGCGGTTGGCGCACACTCCAGAAGAAGCGGCGGAAATCGCCGCACTGCTGACCCCACCGGTTTTTCTGAAGATCTTCTCCCCGGATATTCCGCACAAATCGCTAGTGGGAGGAATGACTGGCTATCTCAACACGCCTGGGGTGGTGCGGGACGCTGCGATCGCCATGCTGGATCGGTTGCGCCAAGCTGCGCCGACGGCGCGCTTCGGTGGATTTGTACTACAACCCATGGTCGCGCGTGATGGCGCCTATGAGTTAACCCTGGGGGTGCGTTCAGGGGAGCGTTTTGGTCCGGTGATTTTCTTTGGCCAAGGCGGCGCCGAGGTCGCGGCGATCGACGATCTGGCCTATGGCCTGCCGCCGCTTAACATGCATCTAGCCCGCGAGATCATGGCGCAAACCCGGATTTACCAGCGATTGCGCTACAGTTTGTTGCGTCGCGCTAATCTTAATGCGTTGGCGCTGGCGCTGGTCAAACTCTCGCAGATGGTCATCGATCTGGGGGAGCTGGCGACCTTAGACATTAACCCCCTGTGGAGCAACGCGCAGGGGATTATGGCGCTGGACGTGCGAGTCGACGTCGCGCCAGCGGGTGGCGATCCGGCGCAACGTCTGGCGATCCGCCCTTATCCCAAGGAATTGGAGGAAACGGTTTGTCTGCCGGATGGACAGGAACTGTTGTTGCGTCCAGTATTGCCCGAGGATGAGCCTGCTCTGCAAGCGCTAGTTGCGCGAGCTTCGCCCGAAGATTTGCGACGGCGTTTCTTTCAACCGATTCGTGAACTCAGCCATGAGATGGCGGCAACCCTGACGCAGATCGACTACCATCGGGAAATGGCGCTGGTTGCGGTGGGTCCAGGGTTGCCCGGTAAGGCGGAAATCCACGGCATTGTTAATCTCAGCACCGACCCGAATCAGGATCGGGCGGAATACTCAATTATTGTTGATCGAATAATGATCGGCCTGGGATTGGGCAATCGCCTGATGCGGCGGATTATCAGCTACGCCCGGGCGCGCGGCATTAGCGAGATTTATGGCGAGGTATTGCAGGAGAACAAACCGATGTTGCAACTGAATCGGGCGCTGGGTTTTGCGATTCGCTCTGACCCTGATGATCCGGGTCTAAAGCATGTTATTCTGAAACTCCACGAAGTCGGAATGTCCGCAGGCTGAGTAACATGAGCGAAAAACGTTTGCTGGTCGTCGACGACGAACCTGAATTTGGCGAGCTGGTGGCTCGAGTGGCGACTGATTTGGGTTACGAAACCCGGGTGACAACGAACGGTCGGGATTTCCAGAACGCCTTTCACGAACTGCAGCCCACTCTGGTTGTGCTGGACATGGTGATGCCCGAGATGGATGGCAATGAACTGGTGCTCTGGTTAATGGAACAACGTTATGCCGCCGATTTGATCATCATCACCGGCTATAGTCCCGAGTACGCCAAGGATGCTCGATTGTTAGCCGAATTCAAGGGCTTACATTCGGTGACTACCCTGACCAAGCCGATTCGGTTGGCCAGACTGCGGGAAGCGCTGGGAGGCTAGCTGGAAAGGGGGATCAAGCTGTATTGTATGATGCATTCATGCGCCCTCTCCCCCAGTCAAGAGGGAGAGGGTTAGGGAGAAGGGGGCGAATGTCAGCCCGTCTCGACCGTCGTCTGATCAAAGAAGGCTTCCACCGGCTTGCCAACCGTGCCGCCTTTAGTGTCCTGTTGCTCGTAATGCACGGTCACCTTGGCGTAGGCAAAGCTGACATTACTGATCGGCTCATCCTCGCCGCCGCTGCCGGACCAGTCCACATGCTCGACCAGGCAGTTGTCGAAGGTGTAAATCTCGAAGGGTTTCTGCACCGCGCCCTTGGCCCCAACGTTCTTGGTCAGATGCACGATGATTTTATCGATGTGCTGACCCGCAACCATGAACCCGAACAGTTGTGGAGTGGCCTTCTCACGCCGCATCATGACGTTGAAAGAACTAACCGATGTGCGTCCCGAGGACAAGCCAGTCGAACCTGAACTGACCGTGGACGGATTCGCTGCGCCAAAGCTGTAGCTATACAGCTTGATCCATTTTTCATAGCCCTTGGCCGTGCTTTCGCCCTCAATACCATTCGAGACCTGCATATATGAATCATAAGACATGTCATTCACCTCATGTTGGTTGTTCATCATGCGGCGCGGATAAGCTAACCGTGTCGCCAGTTTCAAACCGAGTTAGCCATCAATTCCCTTGTCTCTCTGAACATTGGGTTTAATCGCGCTCTTGATTTGATCTTTGCACAGCCTGTGCCATTTATATAAGTTATTTATTTTTAAATTTTTTTTAAAATCCAGGTTTTAGATACGGCTGGTCAGTTTGACCCAAGCCCATTCATTGTGAGCCACTGGTGGGTTAGCCAAGATCGGACCGGTGTGACAAAAAACCCGGTTTATGATCGAATATCCAGGCTCCAGAGTCGTCCTGGCGTCCTTGAACCGTATCCATGATCCGATCGCTTGCAACTTGGTGAACCCCCTATGAAGACCATGATGAACCGCTTGTCGCCCGCTCCGATCGCCATTCTGAGCTTGGCTGTTGCCATTCTTGTGCCTGCCGCATCTGCTTTTTCCCAGCCGGTTCCCCTGGGAGCGCCGGTCATGCGGGTTGATCAATGTGGCGACAAGGGATGGTGCTATGTCACGGTCTATCCTGACGGCAGCCGTGAAGCCCGGGCCAATCCGGTTACAGATATTTCCTATCCCCCGGCAGGCGTTTCCGCGAAGTTTGTAATCGGTGACCAGCAAACCGGCGTGGAAATCAACGAAGCAGACTTGCTAGGGGTGCTCAACAGCCAGCGGCTGATGATCCAGAATAATCCTTGAGTTCATAAAGAACTCGTCGGGGAATGGCCAGCGCTGCAGTCAACCCTGGCGATTCGAGTCCGAACAGATTGACCAGTCCGGCCACCCCGTGCGCGGCGGGTCCCTGAATCATGAAATCGCCGGCGGGTTCCGTGGGGCCAGTAATTTTAGGGCGAACCCCGGTATAGCCAGGTTGCAACGCGCTGTCGGGCAAATCAGGATAGTAGCGGCGGATCGCCTGGTAAAACTTGCTCTCCAGTCCCGGCTCGAATTTGTCATCCGGGGTCGTGGGCCAACTGCTGACGTCGGGACCGAATTTGCATTGTCCCCCGAGATCGAGGGTAACGTGAATGCCCAGACCCGCGCGATCGGGCATCGGGTAAACCAGATGCTGGAAGGGATGGCGCCCGCTCATCGTAAAGTAGTGGCCCTTGGCGTAAAACGTGGGTGGAATCCGGTCGGCGGGAAATCCGTCCAGGCGGCGCGCCATATCCTGGGCAAATAGCCCAGCCGCATTCACCACCCCCTGACACAACAATTCAAACGGCTCATCGCCCCCGATGCGCAGGATGATGCCTTGCGGGGTGAGGCGTCCACTGATCACCGGCGTGCAGGTGACCAATGTTGCGCCCGCCCGTTCGGCGTCCCCGAGCAACGCCAGCATCAGGCCGTAGCTGTCGATGATGCCGGTCGAGGGAGAGTACAAACCGGCGATCGCGCGCACGGCGGGTTCCAGTTTATGAATTTCCGCAATCGTCAGCGGTTCCAGCGGGACGTTATTGGCTGCCGACCGTTCCGCGTAACGGGCCAGTTCAGGCAATTCTGCCTCATCGCAAGCAACCAGCAGTTTGCCGATGCGGCGGTGGGCGATGCCGCGCGCTGCGCAATAGCGATAGAGCCTTTCCTTTCCTTCCACGCATAGCTGCGCTTTCAGCGAACCGGGCGGATAATAGATGCCAGCGTGGATCACCTCGGAATTGCGCGAGGAGGTTTGCGTTCCAAAGCGCTCGCGCGCTTCCAAAATCAACACTTCATGACCCGTCAGGGCCAATTCCCGGGCAGTGGCCAAGCCAATGACGCCCGCGCCGATTACGACGGTATCGATGGATTCCATAACGCGAACTCACTCGTTGGTTTCGATAGGGTATTTAACCATCCTATCAAGCGTCTGGCTGAAGACTCCATCAATCTATCGCCAGTTCGGGTCGATCCGGCCATCGACAATGCCAATACGCCGGTCAGCGGCGCTGGCGAAGGTGAGATCATGCGTGACAGCGACCACGGTTTTGCCCATCCGCCGGGTTAGGTCATGCAAAATCTGCTGCACGTTCGCCGAGGCGTGACTATCCAGATTACCGGTAGGTTCGTCGGCCAGAATGATCGGGGGATCATTGGCCAGCGCCCGGGCGATGGCGACGCGCTGACGCTGACCGCCAGAAAGCTGATGAGGATGTTTGTGAGCGTGGTCGCGCAAGCCGAACTGATCCAGGAGATGTTCAGCCTGACGCCGGGTCGCTGCCTCACCAAACACGCCCAAGCGGCGCATCGGCAAACACACGTTCTCCGCCACAGTAAATTCGGCCAGCAGGAAATGGAACTGGAACACGAAGCCCAACCGGCGCAATCGGGTGTCCGCCAACTGGTCTTCTCCATAACCGGAAGTATCCTGTCCATCCAGCAGCACCCGGCCCGAGGTAGGCGTATCCAGCAGGCCCAGCAGATACAGCAATGAGGATTTGCCGGAACCGGATGGCCCCATGATGGCCAGGAATTCGCCGCGCTGAACCTCCAGGTCAATGTCCCGCACCAAAGTCACTGCGATTTCGCCCGGCAGGATGCGCCCAAGTCGTTCCGCCGCCAGTACAGCATGTCCCGCGCCCTCGGTGGAAGAGTTAGGGGTGAGAGGGAAATTCACGCCATGCCCCGCAAAATCGTCACGGGTTGCACTCGTCCTGCTTTGCGCGCCGGTAGATAAGCCGCACCCACCGCCGACACCAGCGCGAAACTGGCCGCCAACAGATACTGCTCCCAACCCCAATAGATCGGCAGGTGAACGATCTCGGTCGCGCCCGGCGGCTTAATCTCAACCTGCGCCAACAGCCACATCAGCCCGATGCCTAGCGTCACTCCCATCAGGCTACCGAGTGCGCCGAGAATGACGCCCTCCGCCAGAAAAATCTGGCGGATATCGCGGGCGTGAAAACCCATCGATTTGAGAATGGCGATATCCTGGGTTTTCTCCATCACAATCGTGGAAATGGTGTTGTAAATGCCAAACGACGCTACAACCAGGATCGCCGACACCACGCTGTACATGATCAGATTGCGCACTAGCAACACGCTCATTAAATCTTCGGTCGCTTCCTGCCAGGACAGCGCCTTATAACCGATCCGCCGCTCGATCACCGCCGCAACCTCGCGCGCGGCGTAGGGATCGTCCAATTGAAGAATCAGCCGGTTGACGCGATTGGCCCGATCCAGCAGGCTCTGCGCCCGTTTCAGCAATACAAAGGTCTGCGACTCATCGTAATTGGCGTTACCTGTGCGGAAAATACCGGCGACTTTCAGCGTGCGCACTTCGCCGGCTGGTGAGGAAGCATTGACCACGCTACCCATTTCCAAACCGAACTTTTTAGCCAGACCATCACCGATGACCACACCGTTCGGATTGGCGGCCAGTGTATCCAGGGAGCCGTGAATCAGCTTATCCTCGATGGTCGATACTTCCTTCATTTTCTCCGGAATAACGCCGTTCAGGGTGACGCCCTCGATGCGTCCGGCGAAGGTCAACACCACTGATCCCACCAGCACCGGTGCGGCGCGCAGCCCCGGTAAGGACTCAATGAAGGCAAGCTTTTGGCCATGGCCGCGAATGCCGCGTACTTCGGTCAAGGGCTTGACTCGCAGTACTTCAACCGCGCCATCGGGCCATTGCTGACGCGCCGGTTGTTCCTGGGGTTTGCGGTACTCATCGGAAACCGTGATATGCGGATTGTTGTCGATCAGTCGCTTGATGAAATCACGCTCAGAACCGCGCATCAGCGAAGAGACCGCTAGAAAGAACGCCACCCCGAGGGCGATACCGGTTAACGAAACCAGGGTAGGCCGGCGACGGCTGATCAGCTGTGTCACAGCAATGGCGAGTTGGACAGACATAGTATTGCCAAGGCAAAAGAAGTAGCGCTCCAATCGTCTTGAATTGATGGGTAAAGGCGCTTGAGTTTAATGCGCGAATCGGGCGTGGTGAAGCGCCGGTTGATATAGAGGCATCAGGTATCAGAAACGGAAACAGAGAGTTGCTTCCGAAATTGTCCGATTTCCATCTAAAAAGGTAATAATGCAGAAAAATCCATACGAAGAAAACAATGCAAACTATCGATGGATAATGGTTAACATTAATACCATAATATAAGCAGCCCTCTCCATCGATCCCTAACCGAACGCCGACATTTTGCAACCGGAGAAAGACCGAATGAAAAGATATCGCAGCCTCAACGACGATGTCGAGCGCATCGTCATACTGAAACACGGTTCAGGTGGGATTCGCAAGGTCATCGACGCCCGCGATAACCCGCCAATCTACGCCAGCGACAGCAACATCAAGGCGCGGATTATTCGCCGCGACCGGCATGGCGTCTTGCAAATCGATGAAGTCTTTGGGCGTCGAAGCAAAAAACAGTCACGCTTCCTGCGTCCACTGGAAAAAATCATTCGCAAAGGCGTGAAACGAAACGTCCGGGTCATGCAACGATACCTGAATCTGCATGAGCGCTCCAACCGCAAGAAGAGAAATGGATGGATGCGCGATTACATTCGCAATATATCCAAGGCTCGTCGCAAATAAAGAAGTGCCCTTAACTCATCCATCGTGGAGAACTAAAAATGACTCTCAATTCCAATGGCAATGAATCAGCCCAGGCAAATGTGACTGGAAAACATGGTGCGGACGATCGTATGGGCGACATCTGCGTTCTGGATATGGGCAAACACGCCCGCAAGCGAATCAAGCAATTACGGCGCGGCAAGGGCAAACTGATGTATAAAGTCGAGCAGGCGATTGAGGACTTGCGGGAAGATGGCGTTCTGTCGTCGACGGCTCAAACGGTCATTGTCGTGGTGCGTGAAGAGGCTGGATTGTCGGGTCTTTTCGATTAACCCAGGGACGGTGCGGAACCGTGACGGCTCAAGCCGTCGCACCGATGCGAATCTAAGGAGATTTGGATGAACCAGCGCCGCGCCGTTGAGTGGATTGCCCTGCTGTTCATTGGGATGATCAGCGTCGCTTCTGCGGCGGCTGTCGCCGACGATGCGATGCCCGCTGCATCATCAGCGAAACCGGTGCCGGTGCAGGTTGCAGCGGTCGAAACCGCAACCATGATCGAAACCGCCAGTTTCATTGGTTCACTGGTTCCTTGGCGCAAGGCCGAGATTGGTTCGGCCAACCTGGGAAATATCACCAAGGTTTACATCACCCAGGGACAGAAGGTTGCGCAAAACGATCCGCTGTTCCTGCTCGATGACCGTGTGGCCAAGGCGGACCTGGAGTCAGCGCAAGCACAACTGCAAAACGTTGAACGGAATCTCAAACGCTCGCAAGAGTTGTGGCAAACTAAATCGATTTCACGGTCGCAACTGGACCAAGCCTCTACCGATTATGTAACGGCTCAGGCCAACCTGAATTCCGCTCAGACCAAGCTTGACCTGCTGACCCTGCGCGCGCCATTCACTGGCGTGGCGGGAATCATCAAATTCGACGTAGGCGCTTTCGCGATACCGGGGCAAACACTGGTGTCGCTGGAAGATAACTCCAAGCTGTATGTCGATTTCCAAGTCCCCCAGCGATTCTTGCCGCGGCTACAGATTAACCAACCATTCACGTTCACCTCGGACGCCCTCGGTCAACAGCGGATCAAGGGCCAGATCAGCTTTATCGATCCCAGCGTCGAAGGCAAAACCCGCTCGATCACGGTTCGTGGCTTAGCGCTGAACCCCGATGGCAAATTGGCCGGTGACTTAGGAGTGCGCGTCGATTTGCAAATGGCGGTGCATAACAATGCCTTAATAGTTCCGGCGTCAGCCTTGATTCCCACGCTGGAGGGAAATCAGGTTTATCGGGTTGTCGACCATAGGGCGCAGCGCGTACCTGTAAAAGTGGGCATGACCAGCGACGGTCGCGCTGAAATTCTCCAAGGCGTGCAAGCCGGTGATTCCATTGTCACCGTCGGCCAGTTTGCACTGGAAGACGGCATGGCGGTCACCGTAACCGGCGGGGCGCGCTGATGTTTCTGCGCGACTTCTGCATCCAGCGTCCGGTTTTTGCCATCGTTATTAACCTGTTCCTGCTGGTGGGTGGGTTTTATGCAATTTTTACCTTGCCGGTTCGCAACCTGCCGCAATTCGATATACCAGTGGTCGTCGTGACCACCACCCTGCCGGGCGGCAGCGCCGAATTGATTGAGCGTTCGGTCACGACGCCTATCGAACAGGCGATTTCCCAGGTTGACGGCATCGATTACATCGCTTCGACCAGTTCGGCCAACTTGTCATCGATTCAAATGGTGTTCAAGGGCAATGTCGATCCCGCTCTGGCGGCGAACGATGTCCGCGCCAAGATCAACCAGGTCCAGCAACAACTGCCCGTCAACGCACAACCACCGGTGGTGCAGCAGATCAGCATCGATAGTCAGCCCATCCTCTACTTGTCGTTCCGCGATCCCAACCGCAGCGCGCTGGAAATTACCGATCTGATCAATCGCCGCATTCGCCCGATGCTGTCGCTGGCCCCAGGTGTGGCCAGCCTGCAAATCAGTGGCGAGCGGAAATATTCCCTGCGGGTGCGCCTCGACCGGTTCCGATTGGCCAACAACAATCTGACGGTCGATGAGGTCATGCAGGCTTTGCGGGCGCAGAACGTCGATCTGCCGGGTGGGGAGATCATCGGCGATGACCGTCGCATCAGCGTACTGGCCCGCACTCTGCTGAGCCGCCCTGCGGAATTTGCTGAACTGGTGGTGCATTCCGGGGGAGATAGCGCCGCGCAGCCGAGTCTGTTCGGGACCGGTTCACAGCAAGGAGCCAGTTATCCGATCCGCTTGCGCGATGTCGCCGACATTGAAGTCGCTCCCGAATCCATCGACACCGGGGTGCGCATTGATGGCGCTGAAGCGGTTGCCGTGGGCATTGTGCGCCAGAGCGACGCCAATCCAGTCGATATTTCGCGCGCGGTTCGGAACATGCTGCCCCAATTGCGCCAGGTGTTGCCCGCGGGCATGAGCATGGAAATTCCCTACGATCAGGCCACGTTCATCGATGCCTCGATTCGGGAAGTCTTTGACACCCTGATCATCACCATTGGGCTGGTGGTGCTGGTGGTGCTGGTCACGCTGGTTTCATTGCGCTCCTCGTTTATCGCACTGGTGGCGATTCCCTTATCGCTGGGCGGCGGTTTGGCCTTCCTGGCGACGGCGGGCTACAGCCTGAATGTGTTTACCTTGCTAGCCTTCGTCCTGGTCATTGGTCTGGTGGTGGATGACGCCATCGTTGAAGTCGAAAATATTCAGCGCCATGTCGACGCCGGAATGGACACGCTCATCGCCGGCTTCAAGGGCAGCCGGGAAATCGGTTTCGCTGTCATCGCCATGACCCTCACGCTGGCCGCAGTCTATGCGCCGATTGGCCTGTTGCCCGGCATGATCGGCTCGCTGTTCCGGGAGTTTGCCTTTACCCTGGCGATGACCCTGATTTTCTCCGGCTTCGTCGCGATGACTCTGTCATCGATGCTGTGCTCGCGTATGCTGCGCCCACAGTCCGATAACTGGATGACGCGGGGGGTTGATGGATTCTTCCGAAATCTGGGCGCGGGGTACCGGCGAGCGCTGACCTTCAGCCTGGGCCATCGCTGGTTGGTCGCCCTGATTGCGATAGGCGCGGTCGCTTGGGGCTTCATCGCTCTGTCGAAGTTGCCGGGCGAGCTGGCGCCGTTTGAGGATCAGGGGTACTTGTTGATCATGTTCACGGGGCCGCAGGACGCCTCGCCGGATTACATGAATGCCCGCGCCGCCGATATTGAGCAGGTATTGACGACAGTTCCAGAGCGGCAAATGGTGATGTCGCTGACCGGCATTCCTACCCTCTACCAAGGGGTTGTCTTCATGCTGCTGAAACCTTGGGAGCAGCGCCAGCGCACCGCCGCGCAGATTCAGGCCGGTCTGGAGGCGGGACTGGCCGGGGTTGCCGGAGTGCGGGTGGCGGCGATCAATCCTGATCCCCTGGGCGGAGGGGGCCAGTATCCTATTCAGTTTGTCCTGAAATCGACATTGGAGTATGCACAACTCGATCAGGCGATTCAGCCCTTCCTGGCCGAGATCCGCCAACATCCCGGCTTGCGAGCGATCAGCACCGATCTCAATCTCAATACCCCGGTGGATAATATCGAGATTAACCGTGACCAGGCGGCGGACCTGGGGGTCCAGATGCAGGCCATCGCGGATGTGCTGGGCAAGCTGATGGGGCAACAGCAAATCAATCAATTCAACTGGCAGGGTACACTGTACCCGGTGATGATGGAGTTGCACACGAACGAAGGGACGGAGGAAACTGCGCAGCTTGAACAGGTTTACCTGCGCACCGCCGCCGGAGACATCGCGCCGCTCAGCAGTTTTGCGACGATCCACCGCGATGTCGGGGCCGCATCATTGAGTCATTTCAACCAGTTGCGTTCTGCGACGGTTAGCGCTGATCTGGCACCGGGTCAAAGTTTGGCTGCGACCGCCAAGGATATCGAGGCGATTGCGGCACGAACCTTGCCGGCTACGGTTCAGACTGACTGGAGCGGCTCGGTGCGGCAGATGAGCCAGGCCAGCGCCTTGATGGGCCTGGTGTTTGTGCTGGCGTTCGCTTTCATTTACCTGACCCTGGCGGCGCAATTTGAAAGTTTCCGCGATCCGGTCATTATCCTGTCGGTCGCGCCGCTGTCGATTGCCGGCGCGGGTCTGGCGCTAACCTTCAGCGGCGGAACGCTGAACCTGTATTCAGGGATCGGTTTTATCACCCTGATCGGCCTGATCGCCAAGCACGGCATCCTGATCACTGAGTTCACTAACCAACTCCGCGAGGCGGGCCAGGCCAAGCAGGACGCCCTGGTTGAAGCCGCCACCATCCGCTTGCGCCCAATTCTGATGACCACCGCAGCGATGGTGTTGGGCGCTCTGCCATTGATGCTGGCGAGCGGCGCAGGTTCGGTGAGCCGCCGGGATATTGGCTGGGTGATTGGCGGCGGCATGTTGTTTGGCACGCTGTTATCGTTGTTCGTGATCCCTACGGTTTATTCCTGGCTATCGCGCAAAGAACGACCGATCATCCCGCCGATTCCTCCCAACCTTTGAAGCAGGATCGAAAATCGATGCAACAGGTTCAGCAAAACCCGCTGAAGGAAGCGTTGAGTTATCTGTGGTGGTTTTACACGCCGTTTCGCGCCAAATCCGTTTCTGACATCTATGAATTGATATCGACCAACGCCTACAGTGGCGATGGGCTTTATCTCAATCTCGGTTACTGGAAGGAAGCGGATAATATCGACGACGCCTGTCGGGCCATGGCGCGATTGTGTGCGGATCAGGCCCGGTTAAGCGACCATGATGAATTGCTCGATGTCGGCTTCGGCTTCGCCGACCAGGATATGTACTGGATGGAGCATTATGGCCCCCGGCGCATCGTGGGGCTGAACATCACTCATTCCCAGGTTGAATTGGCGCGGCAACGAGTCGCCGAGCGCGGGATGAGTGATCGCATCGAACTGCTGGAAGCCTCGGCGACCGACATGCCTTTGGAGAACGAAACCTTCGATAAAGTGATCGGCCTGGAATGCGCTTTTCACTTTAATACCCGCGAGCGTTTCTTTGCCGAGGCCCGGCGCGTTTTGCGACCCGGAGGACGCTTGGTGCTGACGGATGTAATTCGCATGAAGCCGATGGAAGGCGCTTGGCAACGTTTGATCCAGCGGAGTAACTGGAATTTCTTTAGCAAGAAATATGTGGTTCCCGAAGAAAACGCCGATACCCAGGATACCTATGCGGAAAAATTGCAGCACGCCGGCTTTGTCAATATTCGAGTCGAATCCATCCGCGAACAGGTTTATCCACAATTGCATCACTATATGGCTACCGATCCGGAGATGTTGAAACGCTTCCACTTTCTGGCGCGGCTGCCCTACTATCTGGCGCTGCGCTTCGACGCCAGCAAGGTCTATATCGCCTACGATTACGTGCTGGTTTCCGCGGAGAAACCGGCTTGATCCATCCATCTCAGGGATATTCTGCGGGGTTCGACCTGAATGATCCGGACACGCAGCGCGATCCTTATCCGAGCTATCGCTGGCTACGGGAACATGCGCCCGTCTACCGGATTCCAGGCGCGCCGATGTGGGTGTTGTCCCGGTATGAAGATATTTCGCGGGTGCTGCGCGATCATCGCACTTTCTCCTCCAATATGGGGATCGATATCCCGATTATGTCGCTGGTGATGAAGGATCCGCCGGATCATGAACGCCTGCGTAAATCCCTGGGTCGCGCTTTCACCCCACGCCAAATCCAGCACCTGGCGCCGCGTATTGAAATGATTGCCGAAACATTGGCGGCGGAGCTGGATGAACGCAGCGAATTCATCAGCGCGTTTGCCGATCCGCTGCCGATCACGGTGATTTGCGAAATGCTGGGCGTGCCGACCGAACAGCGCGCCGCCATGAAGCAATGGTCGCGGGACGCACTGTTAGCCAGCTTTGCCGCTAAGGGGTTTGGAACGCCTGAACAGTTGGCCCGCGCGACCCGTGGTCTTGAGGCATTGCTGGCTTACCTGGATCAGGTCGTCGACGCTCATCAGGCGCAACCCCGAGATAATCTCATCAGTGCGCTGATTGCAGTGCAGAGGGAAGGACTGCTCAGCCGCGATGAAGTGCGTTATTTCTGCTGCTTACTGTTGATCGCCGGGCACGAAACAACTGGTAATCTACTGGGCAGCGGCATGGCGATTTTGGCGGAAAATACCGAACTCTGGACCCAGATCAAGACGCAACCGGAGCAAATTCCCGGCTTCGTTGAAGAGACTGTCCGCACTCGTCCGCCCTTGCAACGAATCGTGCGCCGTACAACCTGCGCTGTCGAAATCGCTGGCGTTCAACTACCGGCTAATGCGTTATTGATGTTGTTGCCCGGCTCTGCGAACCGGGATGCCGATCAATGGTCGGCGCCTGATGAGTTTGCCCTTGACCGGGATCACGGTGGCCATTTGGGATTTGGCGCGGGGATTCACTACTGCCTTGGCGCCCCTTTGGCCCGGCTGGAAGGCCGGATTGCTTTTGAAGTGTTGTTGCGTCGTTTCCGTGCGATCCGCTTGGACCCTGAGCAACCATCGATGCCGATTATGGGGTTTGCTTCGGGAAGTTTAGGTTGGGAAACCTTGCCGCTTTGCCTTGAGCGGGGGTAATCCATACATGATCTGAGAGACTGTACTAAAAATAAGTTATTGATTCTCGTTCGGGATACATACCCCGCAGCTTGCTGCGGGGTCGTTTATTATATACCCATATCCAATTAATGCATCGCCAACAGTATTATTACTTCTTGTTCCATATGGGTATGGCTGCCGTATTTCATGATTAAAATCAAATGGTGTTTGTTCAAGTTTCGAGGAGTACTTACTGTAATTTTTTCGTATAGCTCAAATTGTCTATGGCGATAGTCTGCTGAAAAAGGGTCTTCTATAATTTCGGAAGACCTTGGTTTATAAAATATCTTTGCCAATGCACTTCTTAACGCATCATCTGAAATAGCTGCTTTTTCTTCAGCACTATCTAGTGCTAAGATTAATTCTTCAACATTATCATACACATGAATTTTCGACATGTTTTCTTTCCTTCCGATTAGGCTAACGGGCGCGAGTTGAGCATCATTCCGCACGGAGCGTCTCTGTCGCCCGGCCAGGGAACTGTGAAGTTCCGTGCGTCGTGGTGGGCGGCAGGGACGCGAGTACGGGACGACGAAGTCGCCCCGAAGGGGTGACGTTCCAACAAGGGTTCGACGGCGCGCAGCGCCGAGAACCCGACGTTGGCTCAACTCGCGCCCGTTCATCGGCGCGAAGCGCCGATGAACATCTAGCTTGAGGGGCGCGGAGCCGGCTTGCCGGCGGAGCGTCCCTCTCAAAGCGATTGTTGGGCATGGCCTCGGATGACATTAGCGATTCCATGGGAACAGTGGCCGCAGAATGCGCTCGTAGTCTCTGGACAATGCCGTTAAAAGACAAAAGCCAAAAAGCTGGCCGAGGTAAGCCGTGGCGGTACTGCCTGGGAAAGCAACTGCGACGACTAAAAGAGCCAACAGGCTTATGCCGGCACCCCAACCAAATATCGCGGTTACGTACTCCCAGCGCAGCGATGAATGAGGCCCGCTTAGAAGATTGGCGACGAGCACAACAATTGCCGGCACGATTTGTGACAAGAAGTCCATGTTGATCGCGTCTCCTCTGGTTATGCCCAACGGGGCGCGAGCTGAGCGGAATCGGTCTAATACCGGAGAGCGCATAGGCGCTTGCAGGTGATTAGGCCGATTACCGCTCCAGCGAGTTGATAAGCGGAGCGCGCAGCGCGACACCTGCAACTCGCGTCGAGCGAAGCTCGGCTCGCGCTCCGCTTACGACCAAGCTGAGCGTCGCCGCGCAGCGGTGTACGCTCCAGCGCCGAGTTAGCCCGCGCCCGCTCACTGTCTCTGTCAATTCTCCAAAAAATCCCGGCCCCGCCTGCGCTCACCGTTCCTGCAGCGTCACTGACGGGCACCACTGACGCATCAACCTGTTATGCGTCTGCGGCGCCGCAGCGACGCTGCATAACCGATATTTGAAGTTTTTGCCAGAATTTTATTAAGAATTTCTAATAAAATCAATACGGGCGATGGGCTAACATCAAGTAGGTATCATAATTGACGCCTAACCTTACGTCAAAATTGACGCCTAATCACCAAAAGATCGATCAACTTCTTGATCAATATAGCACGTTGTGCGATAACAACGACACTAAAGCGCATGACCTTGGCGTCAGTGTTTCAGGTTCGCTTCTATTTGCCACTGCCCGCAGGAAATCAGCATTTTTGAAGCTTCCATGATCACAAGTATGGATGAGGAAAATGATGGATGTCAAACCAAAGTTGCTTGATCAGGTACGTCAAAAAATTCGTCTTAAACATTAGACTCGACTATCAAGGATTTTTTGGGTTGACCACCCTTGACAAGCTGTCTTGGATAAGATTGAGCGATACCCTATTGCCACGGTTTGCGCGGGAGAACCCGAATGATTTTTACCCAGCCACTGCCGTTCATCAATGAATTTGTTGAACTATTGGATCAGGGGATTCGAGAATGCGCCCTGCATCACCAGCTGTCGATCGCCCAGCGTTACTGGTTAAGCTTTTGCTTGATGGGCATCCTGCTGTCGCAGCAAGTCTGCTGGGCGGCGTTTGAACGCGTGGGTTTAAAGGGCTATTCGCAAGCGGCATTATCGTGGATGTTTCGACGCAGCAAGGTGCTGTGGCCGTTGCTGTTTCATGTGAGCATCCTGCTGATTTTGAAGAAGTATGGGACCACGGAGGAGGTATTGGTCGGGGACGATAGCGATCGTCAGCGGGCAAAAGTGACGAAACGGATTTTCAAGACGCACCAGATTTTCGATAAAAAGACCGGGGGCTGGTTTAATGGTCAGACGGTGGTGTTGCTCTATCGGGTGACGGCCGAGGTTAGCTTGCCGGTGGGGTTTGCGTTCTATCAACCGGACCCAGTGATCGCGACCTGGAAGAAAACTGATGCAGCCCTGAAAAAGCAGGAGGTCAAGAAAGCGGCCCGGCCGGCGAAACCGGTACCAAATCCGGCCTATCCGAGTAAATTGGACATCCTGATCAACCTGTTACGGAAGTTTTCGTGTTATCATCCGACCGTTCGGGTGAAGGCGGTGCTGGCGGATGCGTTATACGGCAGCGCGGAGTGGATGAATCGGGTCATGGCCCAGTGGCCGCAGACGCAAGTCATCAGTCAACTCCAGAAGACGCAGCAGGTGCGGTTTCGCCAGCGCACCCTGACCGTGGCACAGTATTTTGCGACGTATCCCGGGGTGGCCCACACCCTGCGCTTCCGCGGTGGTGAAGCCATCACCGTGATCTTGGGGAGTGCGCGGCTGTACGTCGGCGCCCACGAGCAAAAACGCTTATCCCGGTGAGGAAGAGTATCGGTATTTAGTGGCCAGTGACCTGAGTTGGCGCGCGATCGATATCGCGTCGGCGTATACCCTGCGATGGCTGGTTGAGGTTTTCTTTGAGGACTGAAAGTTACATGAAGGATGGGGGCAGTTGGCCCCGCAGTGGGACGCAGGGGGGGTCAAGCCGCGGCCTGACCCTGAGCCTGCGGTTGGACACGCCCTCCTCCTTCATCCCCAACAACAAGCCCGCCTGGAAAACCGGCGCCCCGCGTGTACCGTGGGGAGCCTGCAACCGTACGCCCGGATGGAAACGCTGATCAACGCTTTGACTGTCAAGACCGCCGATGATGGGATGTGGTAAACACTGAGTTCATGAAAAACGTTGGCGCCCTGCGCAAACTCAGCCACTGGGCATCGTTGCAATCCCGGTCGCGCACCCCGTTGTTTATCGCGCTGGGCGCCGGGTTGTTGATCATCGTGGCGATCATCGGGTCTTGGGGTGCAGGCGTTCTCATCGACTCGTTTTCGAAGCCTTCGCTGAAAGCGGAGCCGATCAGGATTGCCGTGGCTAACGCCTTCAGTGGGCCGAATGCCGCTGCCGGCATCGCCATGTTGCGCGGCGCGCAACTGCTCATTGATAAAATCAACGCTGAGGGTGGCGTTCACGGTCATCCTCTGGCGCTCCAGCCGTTCGACGATGTGCGTAATGCGCAACAAGCCGAGCGCGTCGCGGAACAGATCGGCCTCAGTCCGGATATCGTGGCGGTGATCGGTCATGGCTCCAGCACCGCCTCGCGCGCTGCCGGCTCGCTGTACCGATTGTACAAAGTGCCGGCGGTCACGCCGACCTCGACCAATCCCAATGTGACGCAGTTCAACCCCTGGTACTTCCGCGTTATTTTTAACGATGACTTGCAGGCGAACATCCTGGCGCATTACATCAAATCGGTCCTGAATTTCCGGTCCGTAGCCGTTGTGCGCTTGGCGGACGCTTACGCCGCCACCTTGAATCGAACGTTTGAGTTCACTGCAGACGCCATCGGGTTGCGCGTCCGCTCCTCGATCGTGTTGTCAGAACAACCCCGGCCCGAAGAGATCGACCAGGCAGTGTCGCAGTTAGCGGCGGATAACAAAATACAGGCCATCTTATTAATTCTGCGTCCCTCTCAGGCCAAGCCCCTGGTGCATGCCCTGCGCCAACGCGGCGTTACTGCGCAACTGCTGGGCAGCGACTCGCTGGCCTTGGCGGGGTTTAGCGCAGAACCGACCCCGGAATCGGCTGCTGATCGTGAACCTTCGCTACACTTTACCGAAGGCATGTATATCGCCGCGCCCTTCATTCCCGATACAGCGACCGCGGCAGCCCGGCAATTTATCCGCGATTATGCAGCAATCTATCAGGAAAACCCGGTGTGGAGCGCGATTTACGCTTATGACAGCGCGCAGGTGATCGCCGAAGCGCTGCGGCGATTGCCGGCGATCGATGGGGTTGATGTCCCAAGTCTGCGTCAGGCGGTGCGTGATCAACTCGCGGCGATGGATTCACCGGCGCGCGCCGCTTTGGGTCTGATGGGGCCGCTGTATTTCGATGCGGAAGGCGATGCGATTCGACCGGTTTACATCGCCCGCGCCAAGAATGGACATGTGACCCCCGCGACCCGCCAGTTGCAGTTCGTTCAGGACCCGGAGCAAGTCAGCGCCTTGCGGGCGCAGGGCGAGAACATCATTGATCTGGGCGACAGCCTGTTGCAGATCGTCCAGGTGGTTTATACCGGCATTCATTGGAACAAACTGTATGCGATCGACGAAAAGACGCGCACTTTTGCCGCCGATGTGGATGTGTGGTTTCGCTATAGCGGCGCGCTGGACATCGAAAACATTGTGTTTCCCGACGCGGTGACGCCGATCCGCTTGGCGAAGCCCAGCGTAACCCGGGATCTGTTCGGCGAGCACTATCGAGCGTTCCGGGTCCAGGGAACTTTTCACTACATCACCACGCACCGGAACCTGATCGACGGCAACGAAGATTTTACCCTTCAGTTTCATCACGCCTATCTGGATCACAATCGACTGGTCTTCGTTACCGACAGCCAGAACATGGGCTTGCGCGAAGGACACCGAGGATGGGGGCAAATTCTGCGTGCAGAGCAAGTGCTGGCGGCTGATTCCGGCTGGGTGATCAAGGACGGTGCGGTCTATCAGGAAATCCATAACCGCAGCACACTCGGCGATCCGCTGTTTCGGAGGATTGTGTTGCCGTACTCGCATTTCTACGCTCGCATCCAGGGTCATCAGGCGGAAGTCTCCTTGCGACGCCAACTCGCCCGGATTTTGCCCGATCAGTTTAGTGGATCGTGGTTTACCTTCTTCAGTATTCTGTTTTTCGTGAGCTGGACGCCCTGGCTACAACGCCGCGTTCCGGTGTCCATGGTTTTGCTGCGGCTGTTGGCCAGCGCCTGTCTGCTGTACCTGCTGGAATACCTTTTTAATAGCTTGTATGCCGAACGCCTGGAACTCTATCAGCTGGAATTGATGTTACTTTTCTTCAAGAGCCTGTGGTGGTTGTTGCCGGCGCTCTGCGTGGTTGCGCTGCTGCCACCGCTGGTCTGGCGTCCCATTGAACGGCAGACGCACTATCCCGTCCCGAATGTCGCCCGAACCTTCGTCAATTTGGTGGTTTTCGGGATAGCCGGCGTGTGCATTCTCGCGTTTGTGTTTGACCGGCCACTGACCACGATTTGGGCCGCTTCTGGATTGTTGACGTTGATTCTGGGCATCGCCCTGCAAAATTTGATTCTCGATGCATTTAGCGGCCTGGTGTTGAATCTGGAACGACCGTTCACTTTGTCGCAGTGGATCGGCATCGCGACCCGTTGGTACGGGCGGCAGTTCGGGCGCGTTGAGGAATTGAACTGGCGCACCACCCGGATCTGGACCCGGGATAACAATCTGGTGGTGATTCCCAACAGTGTGATCAGCAATGCAGTGATCACCAACTATTCCCGTCCCACCTATCCCAGCCGGATGGAGATCCCGGTCGTGCTGGAATTTTCCGTGCCGGTTGAACGCGCCCAGCAGGTGTTGGAGAACAGCGTTCGGCAGGTGGTCGCGACTGGCGTGTTATTAGCAGACCAGCCGATCCGCGTCGTGGTCGATACGCTGGAAAGCTACGGCGTTCGTTACAAACTACAGGTTTATCATCATCCGGAACGAGTTTCTCCCGAGATGGTCAAGACTGCGGTGAACCGGGCGATTATGGCGGGGCTACAGGCGGAAGGACTTCAGGTCGCCTTGCCGCTGGAACCGTGGTTAATGCGGCGAGGGTTCGGCTAGTAGTTCAAGAGGCGACCCGATCTCCGGCTTGATGGAGAAGAACGTCGATTTAGCAATTAACATGCCAGCAAAAGCGTGAAAATCGTTAACTCGGCTAGGTCTGGGTTCTCGTCGAATATGCGATGTGCCTTTTGTCTTTTTGAAAACCCCGCCGCAAGCGGCGGAGTTCTTTACTCTCCAGAATCGCAGCGCAATCCGTTACCGCTTTTCAATCGACACATAATCCTGGATAGCGTTACCGGTATAGATCTGCCGTGGCCGGTGCAAGCGAGCCTTGGTATTGTCATGAATTTCCTTCCAATTGGCGATCCAGCCGGGCATTCGGCCTATGGCGAACATCACGGTAAACATGTTGAGCGGAATACCCATGGCGCGCAAAATGATGCCGCTGTAGAAATCTACGTTCGGGTAGAGCTTGCGTTCTATAAAATAGGGATCGTTTAATGCCACATCTTCCAGTTCGCCAGCAATCTCCAGCAGCGGATCCTTGACATTCAGTTTGGCCAGCACCTTGTCCGCCGCCGCCTTGAGAATCTTGGAGCGTGGATCGAAGTTCTTATAGACCCGGTGACCAAAACCCATCAACCGCAACTTGGAATCCTTGGCTTTAACTTTGGTGACATAGTCGGACACGCTCATGCCGGATTGATTGATGAATTCCAGCATTTCCACGACCGCCACATTCGCGCCGCCATGCAGCGGCCCCCACAGGGCGCAGACTCCAGCCGCACAACTGGCGAACATGTTAGCGCCGCTGGAAGCGACCATCCGCACTGTGCTGGTCGAACAATTCTGTTCATGGTCGGCATGCAGAATCAAAAACAGCGAGAGGGCGCGAGTGATCTCCCGATCCGGCACATATTCCCGATAAGGCAGGGAAAACATCATGTGCAAAAAGTTATTGCAATAACTGAATTCGGGGTGGGGATACATCAGTGGTTGGCCAATCGACATCTTGTAACTGGCTGCGGCGACGGTGCGCACCTTGGAGATGATCCGCGCCGCTGCCCGCTCCAGAGTCGTTTCATCCTCGATCTCCATCATTTCCGGCTCATAGCAGCTCATGGCATTGATCATCGCCGAGAGAATGGCCATCGGAGGCGCGTTGGGCGGAAATCCCTCGAAATGATTGCGCAAGCTCTCATGCAACATTTCATTCGTGGTCAGCCGCGCCCGGAAGCGTTGTAATTCTTCGGGTGTAGGAAGGCGGCCCCAGATCACCAGCCAGGCGGTTTCAATAAAGGAACCCTTTTCGGCCAGTTGTTCAATCGGGATGCCGCGATAGCGCAGTATGCCCTTGTCGCCATCAATGAAGGTAATGTCCGAGGTGCAGGAACCGGTGTTGCCATACCCCTCGTCCAGAGTGATCAAACCCGTCCGGTCACGCAAAGTGGTGATGTCGATCGCCCGTTCTTTTTCAGTTCCCTCGATGATCGGGAATTCATAGGACTTTCCTTCCAGTTCGATACGGCAGTTTTGGCTCATGGCTAGGCTCCTAGGATTGGAATAGAGTGAGTTGTTTGGCAAAGCCTGATCATGGAGTCGATTTTTCTCGCTCCGTATGATTGCACAGTTCTTTTGGAGGCCGATCAGTCCTGTTGCGCCTTTTGGGTCAGTCCCAGGCATCTTGGGAAGATTATACAGGGGCAACGCGCGTTGCATAACTGGAACCTTGTGGATTTCCACATATAATCGAATAGTTATTAGATAATTTTAATATTATCTAATAATAACAAAATCTTATAGATAAGCGCGAAACCCCCCTCTTTGAAAAAGGGGGGCTAGGGGGGATTTTGATCCGCTCCAGGAGGGTTTGGCGTCGTTGGGCGGGCGATCATCGATGACCCCAAGCGCGCTATCACCAGGGCCTGTCTCTACGGTCCGCAAGTCCAGCGGAGTTATGCCGATTGCGCGGAGGGGTATGTGTTCCGGATTGAGCCATGTCCGCCCCGAGATCCGCAAAAAAAGTCCCGAGCTGCGCGTTCCATGCGGTTGAACATCGCCTTGTATAGCTCACAGTAGGGGTCTTTTTCAAACAGGGAGCCATGTACAGTGTAAGTTCGTACCGGGCAACCGCCGTGACAGAGTGATAAATAATTGCAGTTGAGGCAGTCACGCTGGATAAGTTGAATCGGTCGTTCGTTGAATTGCTGACGGGCGGGACTATTGCGCAACAATTCGCCAAAGTTGTCCGATTCAAAAATGTTCCCGTAGTGATATTCAGGATAACTGGTCACCCAGCAATCGCATTGCGCCACGTAACCCCGAGCGTCAATCGAGACCAGTGCGTTGGCGCAATTGTCACCCCAAATGCAAGGCAGTGTCGCTGATTCATGACTGAAATACTGGAGGAGGGCGTCCAGGGGTCCAACTCGCACCCCTTGATGGTAGCCGCGCTCCAACCAGACTTCAGCCAAATCCGTGTAAAAGCGATTGAGTTTCTGCACTTCCTTCACCGGCAATTCTTTTTTGACGCTGCTTGCTTCGCCGCCGGGGAAGGGCGTATTGACCTGGAAATCGGTAATGCCCAATTCATCGACGAAATGGGTGTAGAACCGTTCGGCACCGATGTCCAAGGTAGCCTGATTCGGCACCGCAATGACCTGCACATCGATACCCGCTGCCCGCGCTTCCCGCACCCGTTTGCCCCAGATTTCGTTATAGCTCTCCGGCCCCTGGCCAAGGAGTCTGCGGTGCAGGTTGGGGTAGTCCAGCGAGGTGCCCACGGAATTGCCGAACATTTTGGCAATGATTGAATTCCAGCGGGAACTGTAAGCCAGCATATTGCTTTGCAGGCTGTGAAAGACTTGTTTGCCGCGCGCTTCGGCTTCCCGCTGGATCAAATCGTGAGCCTGCTCGTACCAGCTCGGCGGCAGTAACATGGCTTCCCCGCCCTGCCAATAGATCGTCACTGCCGATAGCGACTTCTCCACCATATAGTCCAGCACTTTGCGCATAATCTCGCCCAGGCGATCGAGCGTCAACCGGTCAGTGGTTTTGTTCTCGAAACAGTATTCGCAATCTGCATTACATTGCAGGGTGGAGAGCAGGATCAATGAAAAGTGATTTTTCATGGGGAGGGTTCCTTAAAAACGGAAGGCAACCTTAATATAGAAGCTTCAGGCGTCAGGTTTCAGGTATCAAGAAAGGAAACAGGGAATTGCTTCTGAATTTGTCCGGTTTCCATGCGGAAAGACAATAGCAGGCGTTGTCTAAAGTCGGGTGGTGTCCCTCAGTTTACGTGATGAGCATCGTCGAGTGCGGGGAACAAGTGTTTGATGGTTTCCAAGGTATTCAGAAACGGTGCGGGTACCCGAAAGCCCAGCAACTCCGCCGTGGTCCAGATAT